>OBJE01000095.1_pt1 | contig 108495 bp, 78 predicted proteins | sample 1519681 | NCBI WGS metagenome assembly OBJE01 (sample SAMEA3888898, study PRJEB22519) | human gut metagenome | biome: human gut; feature: human-associated habitat; material: faeces | place: Denmark | collected 2011 | reverse complement strand
GTAAACGGGAATCTTCGGCACTTTTTCTGCCTGTTTGAAGCAAAATAAGTCACGTATTTCAACAAAAAAGACGGTATCTCCTACAGAAAAACATCCTCAATAGCTTTTACTTAAAACTTGCGACAAGTTGCAAATATAGCTATAGATGATAAGAATAAGCTACATATTTTATTAATATTGCAGTCGATATGTACTAAATAAAAGATAAATATGAATAGAATTTGCCAACTTTTCGGTATTCAATACCCAGTTATTCAAGGCGGAATGGTTTGGTGCAGCGGATGGCGGCTGGCCTCGGCAGTCAGCAACGCAGGTGGTCTCGGCCTGATAGGAGCCGGCTCCATGCACCCTGAGGTTTTACGCGAACATATCCGTAAATGCCAGTCAACCACCGACAAACCTTTCGGAGTGAACGTACCCTTGATGTATCCGGAAATCGACGCTTTGATGAATATATTGGTGGAAGAAGGTGTGAAGATTGTTTTCACTTCAGCCGGCAATCCTAAAACTTGGACAGGCTTTCTAAAAGGACACGGGATAAAAGTCGCCCATGTCGTCAGCAGCTCCAAATTTGCTGTCAAATGTGAACAAGCCGGTGTCGATGCTATCGTTGCTGAAGGTTTTGAAGCTGGTGGGCATAACGGGCGAGAAGAGACAACGACTCTTTGCCTGATACCTGCTGTACGCCGTGCCACGACTCTCCCCTTAATTGCTGCCGGCGGTATCGGAACAGGTAACGCCATGCTGGCAACTTTCGCTCTCGGAGCCGAAGGGGTTCAGATCGGTACCCGTTTTGCCCTGACAGAAGAAAGTTCCGCACATGAAAACTTTAAACAATTGTGTCTCAACCTGAACGAAGGTGACACGAAGCTCTTGTTGAAAAAACTTTCCCCCACCCGTTTGGTGAAAGGAGAATTCACTACAGCTGTCGAAGAAGCCGAAGCCCGTGGGGCTTCCGCCGAGGAAATGAAAGAACTGTTAGGAAAAGGCCGTTCCAAGAAAGGTATTTTCGAAGGAAATCTTCAAGAAGGCGAACTGGAAATCGGACAAGTCGCATCCTTATTCCGCGAAATGCAGACCGTGTCCGAAGTCATGAAAGAAATCATGGAAGACTTCCGCAAAGGAATGGAAAAGATACAACTGGCGTTATAGGTCAGGACACAAAAGTTTTTTCAACGTCACTTCTGCCCTATCATCTGCAGAAGTGACTGTTCCATTTGTCATTGATTTCTCGCTCATGTTCGGTTACAATCGGTTCATTCGGTAACCACTATTCAAGTACCAGCACCTCGTTGTCCTTATAGCTTTCATAGCTGGAAACTATTACCTTTTCACCCGCTTCAAGGCCATCGATGACTTCGTAATATTGCGGGTTCTGGCGACCAATCTTGATCTTGCGGCGATATGCTTTCTTGCCGTCTTTGTCAAGAACGAATATCCAGCTACCTCCTGTGCTCTGAAAAAAGGTTCCACGCGGGATGATGATACTTTCTGTCGGCTGTCCAAGTTCCAGATTAATGTAATAGGTCTGTCCGCTACGGATATTATCTGGGCGTTCACCGGTAAAGACGAAATCCGTACGGAACTTACCGTCTCGCACTTCCGGATAGACTTTGCGTACGTTCAATTCAAAATCCGACCCCTGACGTTCGAATGTTGCGGACAATCCCTTTTTCACGCGGTCGATATAATGTTCATCGATCAAAGCTTCGATCTTATAGTCCGACAAATCGTTTATTTGTCCGATCTTCTGTCCGGCCGAAACATTTTGGCCCAACACGACATCCAACAATCCCAATTCACCGTCGATCTGCGAGCGGACATTCAAATGTTCCTTGCGTTCATGAACCAAAGCAATATTTTTACGCATATTAGACAAACTAGTTTCCATTTCGTCCATCTGGATCGTACGGGAGATCGAATCCTGACGCAAACGTTCCACAACCAAGTCATATTTCTTACTTGCCAACTCAAAATCTTCTTTTGCTTTCAGGAATTCTTCCTTTGCAATCAAGTTTTCCTCATACAACTTTTTCTGCTGGTTATAAGCACGACGGTAGCGTGTCATGTCGACATCCAGCTGTGCTTTTTCCAATTGATTGTTCAATTTGTCCTGTTCCATCGTCACCTGTGTATTACGAAGAAAGTTCTGCTTTTCCGCCAACTGTGCCTCAGCATCCAAGATCTGCAAGTCGAGATTTGAATTGGAAAGACGGATAATCACATCCCCTTTCTTCACCTGTGCCCCTTCTTCCACTACTTTTTCCTGCACGATACCACCTTCTTCCGGGCTGAGCTGCACAACCGTAATGGGCTGTACCTGACCGTTCACACGAACGAAATCGTTAAATTGCTCTTTCGTCACATTCCCTATATTGACACCGCGGGCATCCACTTTCAATGTCGAAGCGTGATCACCGAAAACAATCCATCCCACCAAAATCAAGAAAAGAGCACCACCTGCTACATAAGGAATATGCTTCTTTTGAAAACCTTTCTTTTTTTCTAATTGTATATCCATGACTGTATGTTTTTTTATTTTTTAATTCTTAATTTTTAATTCCCAATCAACGGTTGTCCTTTATAGTAATCAACCTGACGGCACTTCATTATGTACAGCAAACGCCTCTGTAAAAGATCAGCCTTTGAGTTCAACAAAATCGTCGCATTTGTCTGCACATCGAGTGGACTCATCAGTCCTTCCTCAAATTTACGCAGGGTTATCTGATAAGCCAAAGCATCGGCCTTTACTTTCTTCTCCATTTGGATCGTTTCTTTAGCATAGCCCTCCCGATCGAGAACGGCTTGCTCTACATCTTTCTGCAACTGACGAAGTGTTTCGGTTTGCTTTTCATAAGCAATCCGGACATTGTTGCGGGCACGGCGCATATTGGTAATCCGAGACAAGCCGTCAAAAAAAGGAAAACTAAAACTAAAATAAATATATTCCCCACGGTTATTTTTAAACTGGTTTTTAAAAGCAACGGGAGCGTTTTCCGATTTCAGATTTTCAAAATAACTGGTACTGATTCCAGCTTCGACGGAAAGAGTCGGAAGTAATTTTCCTTTTGTTATCAAGTAATTCATTTTACTAGCTTTCAATTGAAAAGCGGCCTGCAAAGCAGTCGGATTATTTGCCATAGCATAATCTTGAATGGCACTGACAGATTCCTCGGTCAACATATCCTGTACGGGAGGAACAACCGTATCGACATCAAGTGCCAAATCCGACGGATAGTTCATCGCGTTCTTTAAGGTCATCATCGCCGTATTATAAAGGTTCTGCTGATGCGTCAGATTGTAATCGTCACCAGCTACCTGCGATTCGATCTGGGCAACGTCTGCCTTCCCTTTCAAACCCAATTCTTCCTGGCGACGCGTTTTGTATAAAAGACGCTGGCTGTCTTCCAACTTTTCAGAACACATTTTCACCAGTCCCTGATAATAGACAACCGTAATAAACGCATCCATAATGCTGATTGCCAAATCATCTTTCTGCTTCTGCAAATCATTTCTCCCCATATAGCGATTCACTTTTGCCAACCGCCATTGGTTAATCAACTGCCCACCTCTGAAAAGCGGCAAAGAAGCGTATACCCCATAACCGTTATTAAAGGTGGAAGTGTTTACATAGGTATTCGTTTCCGGGTCTACAGAGCGTCCGAATCGGTACTGAGCGTCTACTTGTGTACTTATCGAAGGCAAAAAAGAGGCTATGGCGGACTGATGTTCAGCCTTGTATGTATTATTGGTATAAAGCTGCTGCTTTACCTTCGGACTGTTCTCCACTGCATAGCGCATGCAATCGTCCAAACTCCATATTTTATTCTGCGCCATTATCGAGGCTGCCAGAGCAAAAGAAAGTACTGTTGTAAATATAATTCTTTTCATTGCTATATTATTTTCTACCTGATAAAATGCAAAGAGCGTGCCAAAACAGTCAAAACATTATATCACAACATATTAACAAATCCAGTACTTTTACCAAGTGTCAAAAAATTAGACAATACTGTAAAAGAATTAGACAATGACCGTCATCCGAGCAGGGTTCTATTCTGCTCGGATAAGTTCGATAATGGCATAAAGATAGTTGGGCATATGCCCTAATTAATAATTAGTGGCAGACAAAAACAAGACTACCAGTAAAACAACAAAATTTCTTTTAAATTATCAGTTACTCAGCAGAACAAATTATCTTTGCAGCAGACATACAAGAAAAACAGATGACAAAACAAGGCACTATACTGGTAGTTGACGACAACAAAGGAATCCTTACCGCAGTACAGATGCTGTTAGGCACTTGCTTCGAGAAGGTGATCACGATCTCTACTCCCAATAAAATAAAAGCCACACTGCATGATGAAAATATTGATGTGGTTTTACTGGATATGAATTTCAGTGCCGGTATCAATACCGGCAACGAAGGGTTGTTCTGGCTTTCGGAAATAAAAAAGGAAGATGCTTCGATACAGGTCGTTCTTTTCACGGCCTATGCGGACATCGACCTTGCCGTACGGGGAATCAAGGAAGGAGCGGCCGATTTCGTGGTCAAGCCCTGGGATAACGCCAAACTGCTGGAAACATTGAAAACGGCCTATAATATCCGGACGGCAAACCGTAAAGGCATTTCGATCGCCACAGACAAACTCGTCGTTTCCAAAGAAAGCGGAATGTTTTGGGGGGAAAGTAACGCCATGCAGCAACTTCGTTCCCTAATTGAAAAAGTAGCCCGGACGGATGCCAACATATTGGTGACTGGGGAAAACGGGACAGGTAAGGAGATGCTTGCCCGCGAGATCCATCTACTTTCCAACCGGAAAAAGGAGACATTGGTCCCAGTCGATATGGGGGCCATCACGGAAACTCTTTTCGAAAGCGAACTGTTTGGACATGTCAAAGGTGCATTTACCGATGCTCGGGCAGACCGTCCGGGGAAATTCGAGGTTGCCAACAAAGGTACACTGTTTCTTGACGAGATAGGAAACCTCTCCTACCATTTGCAAGCCAAATTATTGACTGCTTTGCAACGCCGTAGCATCGTCCGTGTAGGAAGCAATACGCCTATCCCGGTCAATATTCGCCTGATTTGTGCCACCAACCGTGACTTACAGGAAATGGTACAGAAAGGAGATTTTCGCGAGGATCTGCTCTATCGTATCAATACGATTCATGTGGAGATACCGCCACTCAGAGAACGACCGGAAGACATCGTACCCCTTACCGAAATATTCCTTTCCAAATATACCAAGATATATGGAAAAACAGCCATGTGTCTCAGCCTGGATGCCAAAGAGAAGCTGAAAGCGCAACCTTGGTTCGGGAATATCCGGGAACTCGAACACACAATCGAAAAAGCCGTCATCATTGCCGAAAGGAGTGTGTTGGACGGCAACGATTTCGATTTTCCACGGGCGAAAAAAAAGCCGGTGACAAAAGAGGCGACAACCTTGGAAGAGATGGAATATAACATGATTAAAAACGCGATGGACAAGTATAGTGGAAATTTGTCACTTGTTGCAAGCCAGTTAGGTATTTCCCGCCAGACTTTATACAACAAGATTAAACGATACGAACTATAATGTTGTTGAAAGGACTTTACCATAATTTCTATCTCCGTATTGCTGTTTTCATACTTCTGACAATAGCCGGTACTTATTTAGTTCTCCAGCAGGAATGGGTGTGGTTTGTCCCGATCTTATCCGTGTGGTCCTTCTTCCTCAGGTTAGTCCTGCTGTCCGACAAGCGAAACGCCCAAAAGGTAGCTTTCATGTTCGATGCGATAGACAACAGTGACTATGCTTTCCGATATGCGACACGTGGACGCTCGTCGAACGACAAACTGGTTAGCGAATCGCTTAACCGCATCACGCAGATTCTTTTCCAGGCCAAAGCGGATGCCGCCCAGAAAGAAAAATATTACGAACTGATTATGAACTGCGTCAATACTGGTATTATAGTGCTCGATGACAACGGTGTGATTTATCAGACGAACAACGAGGCTTTGCGCTTGCTCGGACTAGCCGTCTTTACGAATGTACGCCAGCTTGCTCGTATAGACGAGAACCTGAAAACCGTCATACAAAACATCCAACCTGGCGACAAACATCAGATATCTTTTACCAATGAACGTGGCAACGTTCACCTGTCTATCCGTGTTTCGGAAATGACACTACAGGACAAACATGTACGCATTTTAGCAATTAACGACATTAATAGTGAGCTGGACGATAAGGAAATCGATTCATGGATTCGCCTGACACGCGTCTTAACGCATGAAATCATGAATTCAGTCACTCCTATCACATCTCTAAGCGACACACTTCTCTCTTTGCACCAAAACGCGGATGACGAGATACGCAACGGGTTGGAAGTAATCAGCACAACAGGGAAGAGCCTAATTTCTTTTGTGGAGTCATACCGTAAATTCACGCATATTCCGACGCCGGAGCCCACTCTATTTTATGTCCAGAAATTTGCGGAACGCATGGTAAAGCTGGCTCGACATCATACTAATTTTCCCAACATTACGATCAACGTCAGTGTAGAGCCTTCCGACCTGATCGTCTATGCAGACGAGAATTTGATCTCGCAAGTTGTCTTGAATCTGCTGAAAAACGCCATGCAGGCAATCGGTTGCGAGCAAGCGGATGGTCTAATCGAAGTAAAAGCCTATTGTAACGAAGAAGAAGCCGTCCTGATTGAAGTCAGCAATAACGGGCCTGTTATTCCGCAAGAAGAGGCCGAACACATTTTCGTTCCATTCTTTACCACCAAAGAGGGCGGCAGTGGCATCGGACTATCCATCTCCCGTCAGATCATGCGCCTTTCGGGAGGCAGCATCGCCCTGAAGAGCGCACCGGCCGCCAAACGGACAACATTCGTACTGACATTCCCCTAAAAGGGAAATAATCAGCCGATAAAAATTATCAATTATCATAAACATTTCCACCATTAAATATTTTATATCTTTGGATGGTAAATGAGAATTTATCGGTGTATAATATCGTAGGCTTGCCTTATTTGTTAGTTCACTGATGAATCATCATGCACAACAATAACATAAACTATTAATATGAACATATTAGACAAACTCAAAATCAACCACCGTCCGAGTGCCGGCGCTTTGGACCTGTTAAAGTATATCGGGCCAGGATTACTTGTTACCGTAGGTTTTATCGATCCGGGGAACTGGGCTACCAATCTGGCTGCGGGCTCCGAATTCGGTTATGCCTTGCTCTGGGTTGTCACATTTTCTTCCATCATGCTGATCATCATCCAGCATAATGTCGCCCACTTGGGGATCGTGACTGGACTTTGCCTTTCGGAGGCAACCAACAAATATATGCCACGCGTACTGAGCCGTCCCATCCTGATCTCCGCCATGCTGGCCAGCATTTCGACCTCGCTTGCCGAGGTGTTGGGAGGTGCCATTGCTCTGCGGATGCTATTCGGAATGCCAATCAAAGTAGGCGCAGTCATCGTGACGGTTGTCTGCCTCGGAATGTTACTTACCAATACGTACAGCAAAATAGAACGCTGGATTATCATGTTCGTCTCAATCATCGGACTTTCGTTTCTCTATGAGCTGGCATTAGTAGACGTACAATGGGAAGCAGCCATCGAAGGATGGATAAAACCGACTTTCCCGGAGAACTCCATGCTAATCATCATGAGTGTACTGGGAGCCGTTGTCATGCCCCACAATTTGTTTCTTCACTCGGAAGTCATACAGAGCCGCGAATGGAACCTTGAGGACGAATCGGTGATCAAAAAACAATTGAAATATGAGTTCTACGATACACTGTTATCGATGGTTATCGGCTGGGCGATCAACTCTGCCATGATTATACTGGCAGCAGCAACCTTCTTCAAACAGAATATTGCGGTAGACGAACTGGACCAGGCACAACAGCTATTAGTACCATTGGTCGGAAATAATGCAGGTATCATATTCGCCGGAGCACTCCTGCTGGCAGGTATTTCCTCCACAATCACCTCTGGAATAGCCGGAGCATCCATCTTTGCAGGGTTATATGGTGAAGCTTATAACCACAAAGACCTCCATTCCAAATTAGGAGTCTTGTTGTCGTTCATCCCAGCCCTGCTTATCATATTTGTCGTGGGTGATCCGTTCAAAGGCTTGATCTATTCGCAGATGCTGCTAAGTATACAGTTACCAATCACAGTTTTTACACAAGTTTACCTGACATCCAGTAAAAAAGTGATGGGCAAATTTGTGAATTCACGATCCACAACGATCATTTTAGTCACTTTAGGAGCACTTGTAACCTTCTTAAACATTGCGCTTCTAATAAGCCTGATTTAATACAATAACCCTAACCCTAACCTAAAGACAGCGAGGAAATCCATACAAGTGCATTTGTAATTCCATGCAAGTGTAATTACTGTTCCATGCAAGTGTATTCAGATATCAATACAGACAAAAACAAGTGCTTTTTCAACCATCAAAAACAACAATAAGTCAAATAATAAATTTCTCCAAAACTCGGGTTTTGTCGGAAAAAACTCCCCCAAAACGGCATTTAAGTACACAAAGAAAAGTAAAGTAAAGAAAAGTAAATCTCTCTCACTTCGTTCGAAAAGAGAAATGCGTGCGAGAGCTCTTCCCTTCTGAAAAAACAGGACAAAAGAAAAGTTGCAAAACAGTTGCATTCCGGCCTTTATTTCACTATCTTTGCAAACTTTGAATAGACAAATTAACTACAAAGATGAGCGATATCAAAACAAACGAAGAAGAAGGTAAAAAGAGCTTGAACTTCATTGAAGCAATGGTGGAAAAAGATTTGGCGGAAGGCAAAAACAAGGGACGTGTGCAAACACGCTTCCCGCCCGAACCAAACGGATACCTGCATATCGGACATGCCAAAGCCATCTGTCTGGATTTCGGCATTGCACAAAAATATGGAGGTGTTTGCAACCTACGCTTCGACGATACCAATCCGGTAAAAGAAGATCTGGAATATGTGGACGCCATCAAAGAAGACATCGAATGGTTGGGTTACCACTGGAATAACATATATTACGCATCCGACTACTTCCAGCAACTCTGGGACTTCGCTATCCAGTTGATCAAGGAGGGAAAAGCATACATCGACGAGCAGACTTCCGAACAGATCGCCTCCCAGAAGGGGACACCGACACAACCGGGAACAAACAGTCCCTACCGTGACCGCCCGATCGAAGAGAACCTGGAGCTGTTCCACAAGATGAACAGCGGCGAGTTGGAAGAAGGTTCGATGGTATTGCGTGCCAAGATCGACATGGCAAATCCGAACATGCACTTCCGCGACCCGATCATCTACCGTATCGTCAAGACTCCGCACCACCGTACGGGCGACAAGTGGAAAGCATACCCGATGTACGATTTCGCACACGGACAGAGCGACTTCTTCGAAGGTGTCACTCACTCGTTGTGTACACTTGAATTTGTCGTGCATCGTCCGTTGTACGATCTGTTCATCGACTGGTTGAAAGAGGGCAAGGATCTGAACGACAACCGTCCGCGTCAGACGGAGTTCAATAAACTGAACCTAAGTTACACGCTGATGAGCAAACGCAACCTGCTGATCCTTGTAAAAGAAGGCTTGGTACACGACTGGGACGATCCCCGTATGCCGACAATCTGCGGTTTCCGCCGTCGCGGTTATTCACCGGAAGCAATTCATAAGTTCATCGACAAGATCGGCTATACCACTTATGATGCGCTGAATGAATTTGCGCTACTGGAAAGTGCCGTCCGCGAAGACCTCAATACTCGTGCAACCCGTGTATCGGCCGTGTTGAACCCGGTTAAACTCATTATCACCAATTATCCGGAAGGGCAAGTGGAAGAGATGGAGGCGATCAACAATCCGGAAGATCTGTCGGCAGGTAGCCATACGATCGAATTCAGCCGCGAGCTGTGGATCGAACGGGAAGACTTTATGGAAGATGCTCCGAAGAAATTTTTCCGTATGACTCCCGGCCAGGAAGTTCGCTTGAAAAACGCTTATATCGTAAAATGTACAGGCTGCAAGAAAGACGAGAACGGCGAGATTACGGAAATCTATTGCGAATACGACCCGAACACCAAGAGCGGAATGCCGGACAGCAACCGGAAAGTAAAAGGTACGCTCCATTGGTTGAGTTGTGCACACTGTCTGCCGGCAGAAGTCCGTCTATACGACCGCCTGTGGAAAGTGGAAAACCCGCGCGACGAGATGGCGGCTATCCGCGAAGCAAAAAACTGCTCGCCTTTAGAAGCAATGAAAGAGATCATCAACCCGGACTCCTTGAAAGTATTGACAAATTGTTATGTCGAAAAGTTCCTGGCAGACTCCAAACCGCTCGACTACCTACAGTTCCAGCGTATCGGCTATTTCAATGTAGATAAAGATTCTACAGTCGATAAATTAGTCTTCAACCGCACAGTATCCTTGAAAGATACATGGAGCAAGGTAAAAGATAAATAATATCCCAATGGGATAATGTGCCAATGGAAGAATGCAATTGCATTGGCATATTGGCACATTGATTAACAATTATATAGTATGAAGAAAAAAGATATTTCACGCCTGTTACAACGTTATCTGACCGGCCACCAGGAAGGTAAGGACGCCTATTTTGATGCCGATGAAATCGATGAACTGTTGGACAGTTTTGAAGAATCTGATGATTATACTTACTATGATGAAGTCCTGGCTCTAGGGCTACGGCTTCATCCCGGTAATCCCGATTTGCAGATCAGGCAATGCAAGTCGTATGTCTACAACGAGGACTATGACAGTGCGCTCGCTCTGATCGAATCAATAGCTGAAACCGACAATCAAGATCTCGACATGCTGCGTCTCGAATGTTACGTCATGCAAGATTCGTATGACAAAGTAATCGGACATGTAGAAAAACTCATCGCCAACAAATGCGAGTATTTAGAAACGCTATTCGAATATATCGCACCAATCTTAGGGGATGTGGAAATGACTAAGGAAGCACACGATTTCATCAATCGCGGACTTATGCTTTTCCCGGACAACCTGATCCTGAAAGACGAGCTTTGCTATAATTTAGAAATAGAGGGCGATATAAAAAGAGCGATCGAGGTCTGTAACGAACTGATCGACAAGAACCCCTACTCCAACGACTACTGGTTCACTTTGGGTCGCCTCTATTCCATCAGCGGAGACTATGAGAAAGCGATCGAAGCATTCGACTTTGCCCTCACATGCGACGATTCGAACGAAGAGTTGAAGATTCTGAAGGCCTATTGCCTGTACATGAACGAAAATTACGAGAAGGCAATCGAGGTATATAATGATATTGCAACGACCGACGATATCCACATTCGCATCACTCCCCTGCTTGCCGAATGCTACATTAAGCTGGAGAACTACGAAAAGGCTTATGTTTTACTGAAAGAGCTACTAAGACAGAACCGTCAGTTGAAAGATTCAAGCATTTATATCAATTATATCCGATGTTGTGTCGAAACAGGACGTGACAAAGAAGCCTCTGATGCCCTGATGCAAGCGTCCAGGCTATTCCCGAAGAATATCCGCATCCTTTCCTTACTGGCCCTTACATATCTGGAAAACGGAGACGAACACAAGGCTATGGAAGCAACTGAACGCCTTTTCACCGCCCTCGACCAAGTGGAAGACAAGCAGCAAGAAGACTTCGAGAGCTTATACCGTGCCGGCCAATATTTGTTTATGAAAGGAGATATCGACAAAGCCTTACAATACTATAAGAAAGTGTTGGAAGGCAGTCCGGAAATGCCTTATATGCATCTTCATATGGCAATGGCATATCTGGCAAAAGGAGATATGAAACATTTCGGTGAGCACTACAGGCAGACATCTCCCGAAGAATTGCTCGATTATCTAAAAAATGCCGGACTCAGTTATGAAGGGATAATCGAGCGTATCGGCAGCAAACATATTCCACCGGAAGACCTGGTGAAAGAATTCCTCAAGAATAAGGATAATAATAATTAAACATGAAAAGAAATCTAAAAGACTACGGCCTCTTAGTTCTAAAAGGCATGGGTATGGGTGCGGCAGACGTCGTGCCTGGCGTATCAGGCGGGACCATCGCCTTCATTGTCGGAATCTATGAAGAGTTGATCGACTCGATCAAAAGTATTAACGGAGCCAGTCTCAAACTGCTTTTTACCGGAAAAATCGCGGCATTCTGGAAAGCAATCAATGCCAACTTCCTGCTATCCATCATTGCAGGGATCGGGATCAGTATCTTCTCGTTGGCAAAAATCATCACCTGGCTGTTGACAGACCACCCTATTCTGGTCTGGTCCTTCTTCTTCGGATTGGTACTTGCTTCCACCTGGTTCGTTTCCAAAGATATCAAGAAATGGGATTGGAAAACGATCCTGAGTTATATCATCGGGATCGTTATTGCATTCTACATAACGGTTGCGACACCAGCCGAGACACCTTCCAACCTGTTCTTTATCTTCCTTTGCGGAGCGATAGCCATCTGTGCCATGATCCTGCCGGGTATATCGGGTAGTTTCATTTTAGTGCTGTTAGGCAAATATTTTTATATCATGGAGGCGGTAAAGACATTCAATATTCCCGTAATGTTAGTGTTTATCTGCGGTGCGGCAATCGGTATTACCAGTTTCTCCCGTGTGCTTTCGTTCGCTCTCCGCCGGTTCCACGACATTACGATCTCCGTATTGGCCGGTTTTATGCTCGGTTCGCTAAACAAGGTTTGGCCCTGGAAGGAAACGATCGAGACTTATACGGACAGCCACGGCATTGTAAAGCCTTTAGTCGAAGCCAACATCATGCCGAATCAACTTGTTTGGGAAGCTGTCGGCCTGATGGTTTTAGGCTACGCCATCGTTTACTTCTTGGAAAAGCTCTCGATGAAAACATCGAAATAATAAATTACAACAAAAAAAGAGGTTCAGCAGCATCATTTTTTGCAGTTGAACCTCTTTTTTATTCTCACTCCACCCCCACCTTATCATAAGGTCGTGTATACAAACGCCTCTACCGCATGAGTAAGGATATAGGCGGCAGGCGTAGGATGGGTTGCCGAATAGCCTTTTTTCAACTCTTCGAGCATCTCTTTCTTTCCCGTCCCCAAGACCGGGACCAGCAACGGCGAATCGTTCAGGATCAGCGGGCCGGTCATCGTGATACGGAACTGATGGGATTCGGGATGTTGGGAAACGGCGTAATTACGGCTGTCCGTCAACAGCGGCAAGGTATCCGGAAAAATGGACGCAGTATGCGCATCGCCTCCGATACCCAAGATGATGCAATCAAAATAGGGTAATTGCCCGTGCCGGGGCAGATACTCTTTCACGACACGCGAATAACGCATCGCTTCCGTACCAGGTTCCACTTCTCCATGAATGCGGTGCACATGACCGGCGGGTATATGCAGCGGCTTGAACAAAAGCTCGTTTGCATGTCCATAATTACTGTCCGGGTCAGTTGGCGGAACACATCGTTCATCGACCCAAAAGAAACGGATCGCATCCCAGTCGATCTTATCCTTATATTCATCCACCCAAAGAGCGAACATCTTCTGTGCCGTCCCTCCTCCCGACAAAGCGAGATTGAAAGGCAGGCCGTCATCTTTCCGGTCCATATACCGGACAAGCTCTCCGGTCATTGCCCGGAGGGCCTCTTTATCATCTTTAAAATTCTCTATGATCATAATCATCCTTTTTTATCATTGACAACTTTGGCAAGGGCAATCCTTCGGTGTCATCCCCAACTTGGCCTTTTCGATCGGGCCGTCTTCACCGGGGGCGTAGAAGAACAGGTTCTTCGCACCCTCCTCCTTCCAATGATGGAGGATCGGGTCGATCAGCCGCCAGCTTGCCTCCAAAGCGTCGCTACGGGCATACAAAGTCGAATCGCCCAACATGGCATCGAGCAACAGGCGTTCATAGGCATCGGGCAGATAGTTCTTCGAAAGCGAATCATAGCGAAAATCCATACCCACCTGCTTCACCGTGAAACCGGCTCCCGGCATCTTCAGACCGAACTTCAGCGTGATGCTCTCGTCCGGCTGGATACGGATAATCAGTTTGTTGCAGGAACCTCCCGAGCATTGTCCGACGAAAAGCTGGTGAGGAGTAGACTTGAAGTTCACGACGATCTCCGAACTCTTTTCCGGTAATTTCTTCCCAGTAAAGATATAGAACGGGACATCGCTCCAGCGCCAGTTATCGATAAACATTTTCATAGCGACGTACGTCTCCGTAGTGGAGTCAGGCGCCACATTCTTCTCTTCCCGATAGCCGTCGTACTGGCCACGCACAATCAGGTTGTCCATATCATGCGTCTTATACGGACGCAAAGCGCGGAACACCTTCACGATCTCGTCGCGGATCGGCTCCGGGTCGAACACCGAAGGCGACTCCATCGCCGTAAATGCCATCAGTTGCATCAGATGGTTCTGGATCATGTCGCGCAAGGCTCCCGCCCCGTCATAATATTTCCCGCGATTCTCCACGCCAAGTGTTTCCGAGGCACTGATCTCGATCGAGTCGATGTAATTACGGTTCCACAACGGTTCGAATATGCCGTTGGAGAAACGAAGAACCAGGATGTTCTGCACCGTCTCTTTCCCCAGATAATGGTCGATACGGTAAATTTCCTTCTCATCGAAGATATGGATGAGATGCTTGTTCAGACGTTCGGCCGATTCGAGGCTCGTTCCGAAAGGCTTCTCCACGATCACGCGGCGCCAACCGTCCTCGCTTCCGGCAACATTCATCCCGTTTTCTTTCAGGCAGGTCGGGATCAACTCGTACATCACCGGCGGCGTGGCAAGATAATAGATGATCTTGTCCGGCAACTGCTGCTCTTGCCGTAACTGATGGATACGATCTTTCAGTTTATGGTATCCGGCGGAATTGGTCGAATCGAACGCAAGGTAAAAGACACGGCGGAGGAAACTGTCCAGTTCAACATCGTCCACCTCCTTGTTCTTCAGGGATTCCCGGATATGCACCTTTTCGAAAGCGCGGTACTCGTCATCCGTATATTCCGTACGGGCCGCCCCCAAGATGCAGAAACGTTCCGGCAATAAGCCCCGAACGTGCAATTCGTAGAGCGAAGGCAAGAGCTTCCGCCCCGTCAGGTCGCCGGAAGCTCCGAATATGACTAATAATTGATTGCTTGCTGTTTTCATTTGCTTTTTTAATTTAATGATGTCAGAACTTTCCGAAAGCCTCAAAAAACATTTTTGAGGATGGCGGAACTCTACGAAAGCTTCAAAAACTATTTTTGAGGTTTTCGGAAAGTTCCAAAACAGTAGAATCAGACGCTATACGTGCCCGAAACCGTATTGCCTCCTTCCCCAGTCCAATTGGTGTGGAAGAAATGACCACGTTCGCGATCGGTACGTTCATAAGTATGAGCGCCGAAATAGTCGCGTTGAGCCTGAATCATATTCGCTGCCGAATACAGCGTGCGCAACCCATCAAAATAGTTTAGAGCTGAACTCATGGCAGGCAGGGCGACACCGCTCAGCGCACCTTCGGCGACAACCCGGCGCCAGGCAGGAAGAGCCTCCTGTATCTTAGTGTGGAAAAAGTCATCGAAGAGCAGGTTTTCCAAGTCCGGGTCCTTCCGGTATGCCTCCGTGATCTTTTGCAGGAAGACGGAACGGATGATACACCCCTTACGCCAGATGCGGGCAATCGTCCCGTAATCCAAATCCCAACCATAATGCTCGGAAGCGTGGCGAAGCAAGGAGAATCCCTGTGCATAGGAAATCAGCTTGGCTGCGTATAGTGCCTGACGGACGTCTTCAATTGAAAGTTGAGCGTTGTCTGATAACTTTCCACTTTCCACTTTCAACTTTCCACTATAAAGGCTTGCCGCCTTTATTCGTTCGGGATACAAGGCCGAGAGCAAGCGGGCGTAAACCGCTTCGGTGATCAACGTCAGCGGATCATTCTCGTCCATCGCCGCGATCGCGCTCCATTTGCCGGTTCCCTTCTGTCCGGCGACATCCAATATCTTGTCGAGCAACGGTTTTCCGTCTTCGTCACGAAAACGCAGAATATTGGCGGTTATCTCGATCAGGAAACTATCCAATTCTCCTCCGTTCCATTCGTCAAAGACGACGGCCATCGCATCGTTGTCCAATCCTTTCCGGTTTTTCAACAGCGAATAGGCTTCGGAAATAAGCTGCATATCCCCATATTCGATGCCGTTGTGCACCATCTTCACAAAATGGCCGGCTCCCCCCGCTCCGATCCACTCGCAGCAAGGCGAACCATCGTCCAACTTGGCGGAAATTCCCTGCAAGATGTCTTTCACCAGCGGCCAAGCTTCCACCGAACCTCCGGGCATCACAGACGGGCCGTGCAAGGCTCCTTCCTCGCCTCCCGAAATTCCGGTTCCGACGAAATAGATCCCTTTCTTTTCCAACTCCTTCACACGACGTTCCGTGTCGTGGAAGTCAGAATTGCCTCCGTCGATAATTACATCGCCAGACGAAAGGAAAGGGAGCAATTGCGAGATCAGCTCGTCTACAGGACGCCCCGCTTTGACCATCATCATGATGATATGAGGACTTTTCACCGAGTCGACCAATTGTTCGATCGAATGCGTTCCGATAAAACGTTTGCTTTTGCCCCGGCCATTGATAAAACGGTCTACGACTCCCTCTTCGCCGGGTACGCTCCGGTTATATACGGCAACCGTGAAACCTTTGCTCTCCATATTGAGCGCCAGGTTCTCGCCCATCACGGCAAGCCCGATCAATCCTATATTTGCTTTCATATTTCAGTTGTTTTTATGTTGAATTCTATTTAAGGAACATTCTTTTTAACCTAATTGTTCCCAATGAGCATCTATTTATTGCTTTGTTTTCTCTCTGGAAATCCGTCATTTCTCATAAACTTTAGATACATTTGAACTCACAAACCATCTGAAGCATTATAAGACGGATAAAATGAATAAAGCAATAATAGCCATCGACTCTTTTAAAGGCTGCCTGACCTCGGAAGAAGCCGGAAGTGCAGTAATGGAAGGTATCAAAACGATCTTTCCCGATTGCGAGACCTTGCTGTTTCCGATCGCCGACGGAGGCGAAGGAATGTTAGACATACTCACCTCCGCAACAAAAGGGAAATACCGGACCCTGCCGGCACACGGTCCTTTGATGGAGCTCGTGCAGGGACGGTACGGTATTTCGGGCGACGGGCAAACAGCTCTGATCGAGATGGCAGCCGTCAGCGGCTTGCCTTTGGTTCCCGAAGACAAAAGGAATCCGATGCTGACGACTACTTACGGGACGGGAGAACTGATTCTCGACGCCCTCGAACAAGGTTGCCGCCATTTTATCGTGGGCATAGGCGGCAGTGCCACCAACGATGCAGGGTTAGGTATGCTGCAAGCCTTAGGGTTCCGTTTCCTGGACAAGCGGGGAAATCTGTTGGGGACAGGAGGCAGGATCATGTCGCAGGTAGCCTCCATCGATACATCTGCCGTACATCCGGCTTTAAAGGAGGCCCGCTTCACGATTGCCTGCGATGTACGCAATCCCTTCTGCGGGTCTGACGGGGCGGCTTACGTATTCGCTTCGCAAAAGGGAGCCGATGCCAAGATGGTCAAAGAACTGGATACCGGTATGCAGGCACTTTCACGGGTTATCCTGTCGACTACTGGCAAAGACATTTCGGATATCCCCGGAGCTGGGGCAGCCGGAGGAATGGGCGGAGGTTTCCTTGCGTTCCTGAATGCCGAGTTGAAACCGGGTATCCGCCTGATGCTCGACGTGCTGGACTTCGGTAAGAGAATAACGGGAGCCGACCTGATCTTTACCGGTGAAGGACGGGCTGATCGGCAAACAGTGATGGGGAAAGTGCCTTCCGGTATCTTGGAAGAGGCCCGGAAACAAAATATTCCCGTCATAGTACTTGCAGGAAGCATAGAAGATGCAGCTCAAATGAACCGGGCCGGCTTCCAGGGAATATTCTCGATCACACCCGGTCCAGTCACAATGGAGAAAGCGATGGAACCGGAATTTGCGAGAGAAAATATCCGCAGGCTGGTGACTCAGATTTGTTCGGTAATCCACCCGTTCGCCACGCGCTAAAACAAGAAAAATATGTACACGGAATATCAACCTTGCGGACTATTGTCGGCCTACATTGATAAATATTGGGTATTCAAAGGAAAAACCGAACTCGGCACGTACTTCAAAATATTGCCGGACGGTTGCTGCGACTTTATCTTTTCCATTGGAGACACTGCACAATGTGTCGGCACGAACCAGCCGGTCATGCAACCCTATCGTTGCTTCTTCGTCGGTCCGATGACTACTTTCTCGGAATTGGTCACGAACACGCCGAGCGTTCACATGCTGGGAGTCCGTTTCCATCCTTGCGGGTTAACCGCTTTCTGCAAACCGCCTCTCTCTGAATTTACGAACCAGAGGATAAGCTGCAACGACTTGACGCTTCTCTTTACAGACTCGTTTGCCGAATCATTATGTGAAGCACAGACTTTACAGCAGCAGATTTGCCTGATCGAACGGTTCCTTATCCACCGCCTGAAAGACAACTATGAGATTGATCCTCAGATCCCGTTCGCCGTGCAGCAGATTAATCGCTCGAAAGGGCGTCTCCCGATCCTGCAATTGATGGATGAAATCTGCATTTGCCAACGTCATTTCGAACGCAAATTCAAAGCATATACCGGCTATACTCCAAAAGAATACAGCCGGATCATGAAATTCAGAAACACCATCGACCTGCTGAAAAATTGCGTACCGGACAACCTGCTTACGATTGCCGTTGAAGCGGGCTATTACGACCTCTCCCACTTCAATAAGGAAATCCGGCAGTTATCCGGCAATACACCGGCTTCTTTCCTCTCGATCCCTATCCCCGAAGATGTCTTGCTGACTTACCTGGAATGAAAAAGTCGTTTTTTTACAATAGAGCAGGGCAGTTCCACCCCTACATTTGCACGTAACTAATAAAACATTGAAATATGAAACTTATGAAAGAAAAAGCAGAACAGTTATTGCAACGTTGCGAGGTTGTGGTTATTACTTCCGTCAACGAAGAAGGGTATCCCCGCCCTGTCCCCATGAGCAAAATCAAATCGGAAGGATATTCCGTGGTCTGGATGGCAACCGGCAACGACTCTCTGAAAACGAAAGATTTCCGTCTGAATCCCAAAGCAGGCTTATGCTATAGCGAAAATGGCAATAGCGTGGCATTAACCGGAGAGGTAGAGGTAATTACCGATGCTGAAATAAAAAAGGAGCTCTGGCAGGAATGGTTTATCGCACACTTCCCGTTAGGACCGGCTGATCCGAATTATGTCCTGCTCAAATTCAAAGGACAAAAGGCTACGATCTGGATCGATGGGGTATTTATTCACGAATAGCCAGATTCAGATTAGAAATTCTTCTTCTCATCGATAATATATTCCGGACGTGCTTTGATCTCGTCAAACAAGATGCCGATATATTGCCCTAACACACCGACTGTCAGCAATTGAACGCCGCCAAAGAAAATAACGGAGGTCATGATGGAAGTCCAACCTGTTTCAGCATTGCTGAAGCCGTATATCTTGCCTAAAGTAAACCAGACGGCCAGTACGATGCCGACCAATACGGCGATAAAGCCCAAGCTTGTCGCCAGGCGCAACGGTTTCTTGGAGAAATAAAGCATAGCGGTGGTGGCAAACTTCCACATTTTGCTGAACGGGTATTTCGTTTCTCCGGCAATACGTGCCTCTCGTTCATAATAGAAAGGAACCTGCTTGAAGCCTACCCAGCTGATCAGTCCGCGAATATATTTTCCACGCTCCTGAAAACGGTCGAACTGATCCATCACCTTGCGGTCTATCAAGCGGAAATCGCCTGTATCTAACGGGAAATTCACATCACTCATGTAGTTCAGCATACGGTAAAAAGCCTTCGCCGTCACTTTCTTGAAAAGCCCTTCCCCTTCGCGGGACTTGCGGACGCAATAAACCACGTTCGCCTGCTCCTTTTCCTGCAATTCGAGAATGGATGGGATAAGTTCGGGAGGGTCCTGCATATCGGCATCCAGAATGACAGCCAAGTCGGCATCGCAATTGTTGATACCTGCCGTGACAGCCGGCTGATGTCCGAAGTTACGGGAGAAATGGATCACCTTCACCTGCGGATCGGAAGCCGCGATCTCGTCCAGCATCAGACGCGTCCGGTCCCTGCTGCCGTCGTTGATATAGATAATTTCCGTTAAAACAGGGAGCTTATGCAACGCCTCCCGTGTACGCCGGTATGATTCGGCAATGACCAACTCCTCGTTATAACAAGGGACTATGACCGCAAGTTTCTTCATCTGCATTTAAGCTTTAAACGTATAAAACTTATTCATGATAAAATTAATCACCGTGTAAAAAGCCATTGCTATCAATTGGTTATAATATGGGTCGATCGACAGGTATGGATTCAGGACATACACTAAAAGCCCCAATTGCAACAGATAACACACTCCGAACACGACACCGAAACGGACGGCACTGCCGATCCATCCAGCCGAACTTCGGAATGTCCATTGCTTATTCCATATAAAACTATTCAATACGCCTGCTACATAACCGACCATATTCGAAACAACATCCGAACATCCGAACAACTTCATCATGATCCAGATGACAACGGCGGTTATCACCGTATTACTCACTCCCACTATACCATATTTAATGGCTTGCTTGACTGTTTCCTCCATTCTTTTTTATAATCTCTTCCACTTCCTCGGCCGACAACTCCTTCACATTCGTGATCGTGAAGACCTGCGAAAGAAAGTTTCCATACTGGTTACATTCGTTGATCACCTTGTCCAGCGCCTGCTTGATATCTGCCCGGACAGGGATCAGGAAAACCAGCTCCATATATTTTTCACCTATTGTCAACCGCTCGATTTCGCAACCCGCCTTTTCCAAGGAATAGGGGAATTCACGTTCAATCACTTTCTTCTGATACTCCAAGAACGGTTTCAGCTCATTCGCCAGGATCAGCACATAAAAACGCAACTTCTCCCCTTTTCCTCCCAAACCGGTAGAGATATAAATCTGCTTCTCGTCCGACAGTTCGGATTCCAGAGCGATACGGCTTTCCATCAAAGCCATATATGCCCAGTCTGCCACATCCGGATCCGGAGCCTGGGCATATTCTTCCAATATCCTGTATGCTTTTACCTGTCGTGAGGTAGCGAGTATAGACAATACATACTTCTTATGTTCCACAGTCGATTCGGGATCATCCAGACTATCCTCGAAAACCGAAAAATCCATTTTCGAGATATCCGGCTTATCCTGATCTTTCCTGATCTTTTCCGAGTATTTAAAATATTCCATCTGCCGTTCTACGGGTACACGCTGTTCTAATATATGGAAATGTCCGTCAATCTTACTAAAAGAGTCCCGGAACTTCTTGAAAATATCATTATCCTCTTTCATAAAGCCTGCTTTTTAGTTTTGTACATATCCAATAAACAAGAAACTAAGACAAATGTAAGGCTTTTTCGCGATAAATAACTTATAGCTGAGATAAAACGCACCAAAATTATTGCAACTTCCCCGGAACCGTTCTTGTTTTAGACTCTGACTCACGCCCCTGCATAAATAAGGAAGCCCAGGCCAATCACAAACAGGACGAACATTCCGGCATTCAGAAAATCCGAAGAACGTGGAGCTCTTCTGAATTCATGCCATATCAGAATCCCCCAAAGTGCGGATACAAGCGTCGCCCCCTGCCCCAAACCGTACGAAATGGCAGCTCCGGCCTTTTCAGAAGCGATCATACTAAAAGACTGCCCGATACACCAGATAACGCCTCCTAATATACCCACCAAGTGTGTCTTGGTATTCCCCTTGAAATAACCGGAGATAGAAACTGGTTCACCTTCCACCGGACGTTTCATAGCGATCGTATTAAACAGGAAATTACTAACAAACACGCCTAAAGAGAAGATAAACACAGCGGTATAAGGTGTCAGCTTGCCCAATGCGGGCTCTGCAAAATTATCCAGATCCATCGAAGCCGCAACAAAACGGTAGAAGAAAGCCATGATCACACCTGCTGCGACAGAAATAAAGATACCCTTTCCCGACACTTTTTTCGAACCGACCAATGCTTTCTTATAGGCTAGACCGTTCAGCAGGATAGCAACTGTGATCAGAACTACGCCAATAAAGATATACAAAGGTTCTCCTTTAGCCGCTCCGAAATAATTGACTAATACGCCTAATACCAACGCCAGCCCGATTCCGACCGGAAAAGCTACCGACAGGCCGCAAATTGCAATAGCTGCCGATAATAGGATATTGGCTGCATTAAAAATAATGCCCCCCAGGAAAGCGCTCCCTAACGATCTCATATCAGCTTGTGCCAAATTAAGCAGGAACCCCTGCCCCTCAGAGCCAAAGCTGCCCAACGTAAAAGCGGAAAAAACGGAAAAGAGCAACACTCCAATCACATAATCCCAATAAAAGAACTCATACCGCCAAGTCTTCGAGGCTAGCTTCTGTGTATTTCCCCACGATCCCCAACAAAGCATTGTGACAACACAAAATAGGATCGCCAACGAATAATCTTGTACTATAAACATAACTTCCTTACTTTGAAACAGGTTGATGCATCATATAATTTTCAATAAGAACCGCCATCTCCACCGCCGGCACTTTCTCGATCAGACGAAGGTCCTTACCTTTCCCATCCGGTGTCCAGCTATTGGCTCCTTCATCATTCACGACACGGAACGTTCCGCGCTCCACATTATAATAAGGTTCATACCCTTTGACTGCCACCAGCACAGCCGTAAGATCCCAACTCATCCGGCCATTTGGATCGCCTTCGGCAAAACAGAGCGAATAGGCATCTTTCACAGGACTGTCTTTCACATCCATCTGGACCAGCTTCTTCCCGGTAAAAATCATATTTCCGATTTCAAAACCACTAAATATGATTTCCGTAGGCCATCGCTCTGCCACCACACGGGATGCTGGGGTATCACAATAGACATTAAATTCCTTCCCTTCGGGAAACAAACCTGCCATCGAAACCACCCGTTTCACCTTCTTCGCGACTAAATCACAGCCGGAAAGCGGACTATATTCGTCACCACCGGAAAGCAATAGGTCCTTCAGGTTGGTGAAAAAACCGATCGTACAAACCACAACGCTGCTATCCGGCTGCGTACTCAAAATCCGGCGATAGACCTTCACCGCATCCGAAGCATCCGAGGTTTTTGCCGTTTTATGTGGATAACGCGCCGGAAGCTCTTCCGTCCATTTTGTCTTATGCCAGGTGGTCAGCGAAACGCCACCCTCGCTTTTCGGGGCACCGACAGGAATGTCCGGTCGGTTGAAATAGGTGTTCAGCACTTCTATGCAGGGTACGACATGCTCGTCCTTATTAGACGAAACAACCGCTAAAATGTTCACTTGCCCACTATCAGCCAACGCGTGCATCAGAGCCATCGCACCGACATCATCATAATCCGGTCCCAGGTCCGTATCCAATATCAGGTTGACAGGCTGCACCGTCGTTTCTTCCGGAGCAGTTACAGCCGATTTTCCGGAACAGGCCGCCAGCAAAGCGGTCAAACAGGTAAAAAGAATCGTTTTTTTCATGTTATTGAATTTATACAAGATTTGATTAATCGAATATATCCACTTCGTTCCGATAAGGAGCTGACGACTGCGCCCCTACACGTGTCACCGAGATAGCCGAAGCCTTACAGGCAAACCGGACGGATTCTTTCAAATTTCGCCCTTCGGACAAAGCGACAGTCAGGGCTCCATTAAATACATCGCCGGCGGCAGTCGTGTCGACAGCTTCTACTTTCAAAGCGGGAACTATCTCGGCTTCTCCGTCGCTACAAATAAGTGCCCCTTTTGATCCCAGCGTAATAATAACATGCTGCACTCCCATTCCCGAAAGGACACGGGCGGCCTCCACCGCTGAAATATCGTCCGTTATCTTCACACCGGTAATCATCTCCGCTTCCGTCTCGTTCGGCGTGATCAAATATAAATGATGGAGCAGATCGGCCGGTAATGGATGTGCCGGAGCCGGATTCAGAATCACTTTCTTCCCCTTTTGCCAGGCGATATCCGCAACAAAGCACACGGTCTCCATCGGGACCTCCAGCTGCATCAGGATCAAGTCAGCCAACTCAATAGCCTCCTCTGCCTTCGCTAGATCGGACGGCAGAAGGTTAGCATTCGCTCCCGAAGCGACGACAATGCAGTTTTCCGCTTTTTCGTCCACCGTGATCAGGGCTACGCCGGAAGGATTCCCGGAATCTGAAAAGACATAAGAGGTATTGATTCCCTCCTCCTCGAAAAGTTGTTGTGACTGGTGACCGAATATATCACTTCCGGTCTTGCATATAAAAGTGACGGAACCACCCAAACGCGCTATCGCCACAGCTTGGTTCGCCCCTTTTCCACCGGGATTCATAAAGAATGTTCCACCCAAAATCGTTTCACCCGGACGAGGCAGATGAGCGGCTTTTATAACCATATCGGTATTGCAACTCCCAACCACCAGGATTTGTCGTCTGGATATTTGTGTTGTGTCCATATTTTATTTCGTATTAAATTATGAATCATTTGCAATGAAGCGTTACAAATATAATATGTATATCGTTTCTTTTTTCCACATAATTCTTTGGAAAAGATAAACCCAAATCTTATTTTTGTAAATAACATATACAAAATATATCTTATAGACAAACAGATAAATTTATGAAACAGGCCACAAAACTCAATCAGGTCATGCTATTGATCAAGTCGCTTTCCAAAGCGGAAAAACGATACATCAGACTCTATACCAACCTGCAAAACGGGGATAAACATTATATGGTTCTATACGACCTGGCATGCGAAGGCTTCTCCGCCGAACAAATATATGAGAAGTTTTGCGGCAAAGTGAACGAAAAAAGCTTTGAGATAGCAGCCAAGCATCTTTATCGGGTATTGTTGGATTGCCTCGTCCAATTGAGGGAGAAACAAGACATACAGACGACTATCTTCAATTATATCACAAAGGCTGGCATTCTTTTCGAACGGGAACTTTTCGACAATGCACTTGCCGAATTGGAAAAAGCAAAGAAGCTGGCCGTCACATACGAAAACGATCCACTCCTCCTTCTGATTTACCGTACGGAATTGAAATATCTAAGCACACTCGGTTTCGAAGGCATCAGCGAGAAAGAACTGGTAAGCAAACAAATGCAGATTAACGACGTAATGAAATATGCTCGCAACACGAACCTCCACCTGCAACTATATGATATTCTGAAATACCGCATTACCTATAAAGGGTATGCCCGTTCGAACAAACAGAAAGAGAACCTGAACGATCTTGTTTTAAGCGAACTGAACTTGATCGCCAACCATTCCTACCAGGGATTCGAGGCACACAAACTTCACCTGTTGTTCCAAGCGACCTACTACCTGAATGCCGGAAACTATAAATCGGCGATCCGCTTCTATCAGGAACTGATCGCGCTTTTCGAAGCGAACCGGCATCTAATCCTCAACCCACCGATCTATTACCTGAGCGCCATAGAGGGAGTACTGAACAGCCTGCACGTTGCCGGATTATACCGGGAAATGCCTTTCTTTTTGTCCAAACTGAAAGAAATCAGCACGGGCAACTACCCAACAGAGTTCCTGATGGAAGTACAAGGACGCCACTACCTGTACGAACTCTCGGGATTGCTCAACACCGGACAATTTGACGCGGCAGTGCATCTTACAGAGACCTATACCGATTTTTTTGCTAAGAAAGCAACCATGACCAGACCGGAAACTCAACTAAAACTATCCCTCTATTCTTCCATCCTTTATCTTTGCCTGGGAGAACCGATGAAAGCCCGTAAAAGCATGAAAAACATACTCGGTTCCGGCAAATTCTTCCACACATTGCCGTCCTACAAAACAGCCCGCCTCATCAATCTCCTTATCCAGGCAGAACTAGGGAATTATTGCTTTTTCGCGAACGAAATAAGCTCCATCAAGCGAATGATCGGTTACGAGAAGCAAGTGTATATCACCGAAAAACTACTATTCCGCTTCCTAATGGCCCATCCATTGCCCATCTATAAAAAAGACCAAGAGAAGCTGTGGTCACAATACCAAAAGGATATAATGCGTATCCGGCAAGACAAATACGAAAAACAACTCCTTAAAACTTTCGATTTTACAGCTTGGATCGAGAGCAAACTAACAAACATCCCTCTCCGGGAGATTTTGTCGCGAACAGATTGGTATATATCGGCAAAACAGTAATTCAGGGCATAATATCCGTAATTTATCTACAAAGAGAAAAAGAATACATGCCGACCTTTGTAAAAAAATCAATGCAATAGATTCAAAAATGTGCCGGCTAATATCATTGTTGGTTGCGCATCGGCCAAATCAATACAAAAGATATGAAAAAAATAATAGCATTAGCATTGTTGATGGCTGGAGTCACGGCAATGGAGGCAGGAAACAGGATAATTGAAGAGAATATAATTCAAACTGATAAAAAGAATATAGAAATGGAAGACTTAGAATTGACAAAAGAATGGGACAAGATTTTCCCGAAGAGCTATAAAGTGAATCACAGTAAGGTAACATTTCGCAACCGCTACGGCATCACGCTTGCAGCCGATATGTATACACCAAAGAATATAAACGGGAAAATGGCGGCTATCGCTATATCCGGTCCTTTCGGGGCCGTGAAGGAACAAGCATCAGGCCTCTACGCACAAACAATGGCAGAACGCGGTTTCCTAACCATCGCTTTCGATCCTTCATACACTGGAGAGAGTGGTGGAACACCCCGCTATGTAGCCTCTCCCGACATCAACACCGAGGACTTTTGCGCAGCTGTGGATTTCCTCTCTACACACGATGACGTCGATCCCGAACGCATCGGCATCATCGGTATTTGCGGATGGGGAGGTATGGCACTCAACGCTGCTACGATCGATACCCGCATCAAGGCCACAGTCACTTCCACGATGTACGACATGAGCCGGGTAAACGCAAACGGCTATTTCGACTCCATGAATGCCGACCAGCGCCATGAACTCCGCCGCCAACTCAACGAACAACGTACAATAGACACGAAGAACGGCTCATACGCCCTCACCGGCGGAGTGGTCGATCCACTCCCCGACGATGTCCCCTGGTTTGTAAAAGACTATCACAACTATTATAAGACCGATCGTGGTTATCACAAACGGTCACTCAACTCCAACGGAGGATGGAACAAGACATCGGCTCTTTCGTTCATCAACATGCCTTTACTCACTTACAGCGACGAAATCCGTAGTGCCGTACTCATGATACACGGCGAGAAAGCCCATTCCCGTTATTTCAGCGAAGACGCATTCAAGAAACTAACGGGTGATAACAAAGAGTTGCTGATCCTCCCCGGTGCCAACCATGTCGACCTTTACGACAACCTGTCAGTAATCCCGTTCGACAAAATCGAACATTTTTTCCATAAATATTTAAAATAACAAAAAGTTTGGAACGATTCAGGAATTTCATCTAAAATAGACCAAGTAAAAGGTAATGTACAATAAGGCCAAGGACTACTACAAGGCATGGTTCGTCCTTGGCCTTTGTTGGGAAAGGAAGTAAGGTTAAGTCCTGGCAAGTCTCCGGCGTTCGAAACAAGCTCCAAAATACTGGTCCGGCCTGTCACTGAAAGCTCCTATACCGGTTGCACGAAAACGATCAATGGCAGGACCTACTATTATTCATAATTTGATACGATAGACGGAGAAACTAAGCGGTCTCAAGTTCACTTCTCCCTGCGGAGCCTCCACCTCAATATCAGAAACGAGCGGGACTACTGTCGAAGGATTACACAACGTGTTTTTAGCTTCCAGGTCGGAAGAATGGAGCAACGTAAGCGTCCCTTTATGCTTACCGGCCGAAAGACCGTTCAAGTTCAACTTAATCCGCTTGTTACGGATTCCGGTATTGGCGACTTTGATGATAAGCTCGTCTGAATGCTTATCGACCGCTGCAGTGGCATACAAATCCAACTGTCCGGTGACCGGTTCGCCCTGCATGGTCAGCGGAACGACGTTCGTACCAGCATTATGACCATATAGCTGCTGCACATAATAGTTAGGAGTTTTTACCAATGAAAGGTTGTCGAACCAGATCAGATCCGGACGCCACTGCCAAGCATCCACATGAGCAAAAAGCGGGGCATACGTGCATAAGCACACCACATCCGCGTTTCGCTCGAAACCTGTCATAAAAGCAGCTTCACACAAGGCGGTCAGAAAACTGTTCTCGCGGTTGACAGAATGGCAGGCATATTCGCCGGCAAACACTTTCGGTCCTTGGCGGTCATACGAATCATAGCGTTTGGCTCCGTTCAGGAACCATTCAGGAGAGCGGTAGAAATGTTCGTCCACTAAATCCACTTTCAAGCGCCTCATTTCCGGCCAGAGGTAATCAAAATCCTCCCCTTCCGATTGCGGACCGGAACTACCGATGATCTTTATCTCCGGATATTTAGCCCGAATCGCTTTGACAAACAGTTCGAGACGTTCGGGATAAAGCGGTCCCCACTGTTCGTTGCCGATGGCAATAAGTTTAAGGTTAAAAGGAGCCGGATGTCCCATATCGGCACGTATCTTTCCCCATTCGCTGGTTGCCGAACCGTTAGCAAACTCAATTAGGTCGAGGGCGTCGTCTATATAAGGTTGTAGCTTATCCACCGGACAATTCTCGTTCGGGTCCTGGTTTTCATACTGGCAGGAAAGACCGCAGTTCAACACGGGAAGCGGTTCAGCCCCAATATCTTCACTCAATAGGAAATATTCGAAAAAGCCCAAGCCGCAGGACTGATAATAATCCGGAAACTTTTTGTGCGAGAATGTATAGTTCCATCGATTGATATTGATCGGACGGTTCTCGACCGGACCGACCGTGTTTTTCCACTGGTAGCGGGTAGCCTTGTTCGTTCCCTCCACAATGCAACCGCCGGGAAAGCGGAAGACACCAGGTTTCAGTTCCTTCAAAGCCTGTGCCAAATCAGCACGCATGCCGTTCGGACGGTTGTTGAATGTCTTTTGTGGAAACAATGAAATATGTTCGAGATCGACAATTCCTTTTGTCACCATCGTGATACGCAGACGGGAACGGGCTTCTGTCGCTCCCGGCGTCAGAACAACCGTATATTTCTTCCATTCCTTGCCGCTCACCTCGATCTCTTTTTGCTCGTACAGGTCATTCCGGCTGTCCACTAGGTTTATACGCAGCTTGACCGGCGCATCGCCGGACCGAGTGCGGGCATATAAAGAGAAGTCGTACTTCTCCCCTTCCCTGATGCCGATCCCATTGAAGCCTTCATTGTCAAGGCCGGTTCCGGTCAGCTCCTTTTCATAAGAAAGGCGGACATAATGCGGATTACGGTCGAAACAGGGCTTCTGGGTCTGCACACTGACATTCCCGAAGGGCGTCCAGCCCCCAAACGGATTTTCAAACTCGAAAGAACGGTTCTTGACAAGTTCGGCATACAGGCCGCCATCGGCTCCGTAATTGATATCTTCAAAAAAGATCCCGTACATGGTCGACTGGATAGGCGCACCTGTTTTCTGCACATCTATCTTAAATTCATTACTTTGTGCCATTAAACCGACAACACCCATGCTAAACAGACACAGGGCAATGGCTTTTTTCATACTTTTTGTCATAGGTATGTGTTTTTCCGTGAATACAAAGATTATTTAGTTACAAATGTACACTAATAAATCCGATTGAAAGAAGACGTATCGTCCGTTTTAGCAGACAAAAAGCCGTTTTATGCTATAAAACATCTTCAAAGTAGCGCATGAATACAAAGAAGAGAGTAATTTTACACACAATTTTGAAACTATATTTACATGAAGAACGAAAGCACGCTGTCTGGCTTAACTGTAGCTAATTTCAGCAAGCAAATAGACGGCAAGGAGACGATGCTATGCATCCTTACAAATAACAAAGGGGCAGAACTTACCATTACCAACTACGGTGCAAAGATTGTATCGCTTATGGTACCGGATCGGTCCGGAAAGTTAACCGATGTAGTAACAGGACACAATTCTATAGACGAATACCTGGTTTCCGAAGAACCTTATTTCGGAGCTATCTGCGGACGATACGGCAACCGTATCGCGGGCGGAAAATTCACATTGGATGGCATTGTGTACGATAAATTGGCTATCAATAATGGGCCGAACAGCCTGCATGGTGGTTTGAAAGGCTTCAATTCCGTAGTCTGGGACCTAAACAAGATCGACGGCCAGACGGTGGAATTGAAATACACGTCTGCCGACGGTGAAGAAGGCTTCCCCGGAAAACTGGATACAACAGTGACTTATCATCTTTCCGATGACAATGAGGTCATAATCACGTATCATGCGGTAACAAACAAACCGACCGTCTTGAACCTGACCAATCACTCCTACTTCAACCTATCCGGCCAAGGTGATCCTTCCGTATATGATCATAAACTGACAATCAATGCAGACTACTATCTGCCGACCGACGAAACGGCTATACCTTATGGTCCGAAAGAAAAAGTAGAAGGAACTCCGATGGACTTTCGTACTCCACACGAAGTGGGCGAACGTATCGATGAAGATTTCGAAGCACTGAATTTCGGAAAAGGATATGACCATACATATATATTAAATAAAAAAGAAGAGAACGAGCTGTCACTCTGCGCCCGTTGCACATCGCCCAAAACCGGCATCGTAATGGAATGCTACACGACACAACCGGGTGTGCAATTATACACAGGTAATTGGATGACAGGCAATTTCGTCGGCAAGAACGGACAACGCTATCCGGCACGTGCCGCCCTTTGTCTGGAAACACAGCACTATCCCGACAGCCCGAACAAACCGGAGTACCCGTCCACCGTCCTACGCCCGGGTGAAACGTTCCAGAGCAAGACAATTTATAAATTTTCTGTCGAATAACAAGTAACAAATTAATAATAACAAAAAAAACATCAATCAATGACTCAACAAAAAAAACAATGGAGTGCCATCATCATCATGATTGCACTTTTTGCTATGATCGCATTCGTGACAAATCTTTGTTCACCAATGGCTATTATTGTAAAGAACGACTTCGGAGCAAGCAATGTCCTTGCCCAAATCGGAAACTATGGTAACTTCATCGCTTATTTGGTAATGGGAATCCCCGCAGGTATGCTGATTGCCAAATATGGCTACAAGAAAACGGCTCTTATCGGCTTGGCCATAGGTATCATCGGTATTTTAATCCAATGGCTGAGCGGTCACGTAGGCAAAGAAAGCGCTTTCTTGGTTTATCTGATCGGAGCGTTTACCAGCGGTTTCACCATGTGTATTTTGAACTGCGTAGTCAACCCGATGCTTAACTTGTTGGGAGGTGGCGGAAACAAGGGTAACCAGCTGATTCAGCTCGGAGGTGTATTCAACAGTACCGCAGCCGTCGCTTGCTACATCTTGATGGGAGCTCTTATCGGTGATGCTGCCAAGGCACATATTGCCGATGCCACCCCTGCCCTGATGATCGCTTTGGCTATTTTTGTCATCGCATTTGTAGTGATCATGTTCACTAAAATCGAAGAGCCCGAACAGGCTCCGGTCGACACAAGTCTAATCAAAGGAGCTTTAAGCCATCGTCATTTTGCTTTGGGAGCCTTGGCTATCTTTTTGTATATGAGCGTAGAAGTAGGTACTCCCACCTATATCTTGCAATATCTGACATCTAAAGGCATACCGGCCAGTACTGTAGGCCTTATCGTAGCTGTTTACTGGTTGATGATGCTTATCGGACGTTTCGTAGGAGCAAGTATCGGTGCCAAAATTTCCAGCCGCGCGATGATCACGACTGTCGCAAGCGCCACTTTGCTGTTAGTGAGCTTCGGAATGTTTTCACCTGAAACGAGTACGGTTGAAGTTCCCGGTATAGATTGGGCTTCATTAAGCGTTATCTGGCAGGAAGTTCCCGTCGGTATTCTGGCATTCCTCCTCGTTGGTCTCTGCACCAGTGTAATGTGGGGTGGTATCTTCAATATGGCGGTTGAAGGATTAGGTAAATACACGGCCATTGCCAGCGGTATCTTTATGACAATGGTGTTCGGTTGCGCCGTAATGGTTGCTATCCAGGGTTGGGTTGCCGATATGACCGACTACATGACCAGCTATTGGGTTGTGCTTTTCAGTGCTGCTTACATTTTATTCTACGCAGCTATCGGTTCCAAACCGTCAAAAAAATCAGAATAAGACTATAAATATGCCAATTCATGAAATTATCCGGTTACCAATAAAGCCGGATAATTTCTTTATTTATAACACATCTAAAAAATTAATATCATGCAACAAAAGATCAGAAATAAATTTCAGGAGTTATTCTCAACAAAAGGTAGCGTATATGCATCTCCGGGCCGTATTAACCTGATTGGCGAACATACCGATTATAACGGTGGTTTCGTATTTCCGGGGGCTATCGACAAAGGCATGATTGCCGAAATCAAACCAAACGGTACAGGTAAAGTTCGTGCTTTCTCTGTCGACCTGAACGACTACGCCGAATTTGGCCTGAACGAAGAAGACGCTCCAAAAGCAAGCTGGGCAAGATATATTTTCGGTGTTTGCCGCGAAACCATCAAACGTGGCGGACAGATCCAGGGATTCGATACCGTGTTTGCAGGCGATGTACCTCTGGGTGCAGGCATGTCCTCTTCCGCCGCATTGGAAAGTACCTATGCATTTGCTTTAAACGACTTGTTCTCCCTGAACATCGACAAATTTGAATTAGCTAAGATCGGTCAATCAACGGAGCATAACTATTGCGGCGTAAACTGCGGTATTATGGACCAGTTCGCTTCTGTATTCGGAAAAGAAGGCAGTTTGATTCGTCTGGATTGCCGTTCACTCGAATATAAATATTTCCCGTTCCATCCGGTCGGTTACAAATTGGTTTTACTGGATTCAGTCGTTAAGCACGAACTGGCATCTTCGGCTTACAACAAACGTCGCCAATCTTGCGAAAACGCCGCCGCCGCAATCCGTCGCAATCATCCGGAAGTCGAATTCCTACGCGATGCGACAATGGATATGCTGAACGAAGTCAAAGGCGACATCAGCGCTGAAGATTATATGCGTGCCGAATATGTGATCGAAGAAGTACAGCGCGTACTCGATGTTTGCGACGCTTTGGAAAAAGACGACTACGAAACCGTAGGCAAGAAGATGTACGAAACACATCACGGCATGAGCAAATTGTACGAAGTCAGCTGCGAAGAATTGGACTTCCTGAACGATGTTGCCAAGAAATGCGGTGTAACCGGCTCACGCGTAATGGGTGGCGGTTTCGGTGGTTGTACAATCAACTTGGTGAAAGAAGAAAAATACGATGCATTCATCAAAGAAGCATTCGAATCTTACACTGCTAAATTCGGCCACGAACCTAAGTTATATAATGTAGTAATCAGCGACGGCGCACGCAAGCTCGCATAATAATTAATTATAATTCCATAAAAAAATCATGACAGCCGCTTTTTATCAGAACGAAACCAAATTTTACGTTGCAGTAGATTGTATTATACTCGGATTCGATCAAAAAGAGCTTAATGTATTACTTTATAAACGTAAGTTTGAACCCATGATGGGACAATGGTCTCTGATGGGCGGTTTTATCAAAGCAGGAGAAAGTATAGAGGAGGCCGCCTCACGCGTGCTTACCGACTGTACTGGCATTGATAATCTTTTTATGGAACAGGTAGGTGCTTACGGAGACATTACCCGCGATCTCGGAGAGCGGGTTATCTCCGTAGCATACTATTCACTCGTCAATATGAACGATTTCAGTAGCGAAACACTGGAAGAGTATAATGCGGTCTGGGCCAAGGTCAGCGAAGTTCCACAACTTATTTTCGACCATAACCAAATGATCACCGACACATTAGCCCGTCTGCGCAGAAAAGCCGCTACCCGTCCGGTCGGATTCAACCTGCTTCCCGAAAAATTCACGTTACCGCAATTGCAGAACCTGTATGAAGCCATCTACCAGACTCAACTGGACAAGCGTAATTTCCGCAAAAAACTAAATGCGATGGATATTCTGGAGAAGTTGGATGAAAAAGACAAGAAAGGTTCCAAAAGAGGGGCTTTCTATTATATGTTCAACAAAGAAAAATACGACCATCTGCTGGAACAAGGGTTCTATTTCTCCCTATAATAAAAAACATCATTCAACATGCTGACTTTGGCAGATGTGCCGGATATTCCGATCACAAAGTAGCCCAAGCGGAACAGACTTGCGCATTCGATGTTTCCATATTCGCAGCCGTAGCACCGTGCATATATGCCAAAATCGAAGACACACAGCGGACTATAAGATAAGGTTTTGCAAAAGAATACCAGTCAAATCATAAAAATCATCTGGCGTATCTTGCTCTCTATGAGAAATATCGGAAATTAGGAAACTTTACAGAAAATGAATTGTTTCATCGATAGGATGGTCATTACGAAGAGATTGACTATCTTTGCAAAAAATAAAAATAACTCATCACAATGAACGATATTAAATTAATGAACAAAGCAGCGGACAACATCCGTATCCTGGCTGCGTCAATGGTAGAAAAAGCGAAATCCGGTCACCCCGGTGGTGCAATGGGTGGTGCAGACTTTGTGAACGTACTGTTTTCAGAGTTCCTCGTGTATGATCCCAAGAATCCCGCATGGGAAGGCAGAGACCGCTATTTCCAGGACCCGGGGCATATGTCGCCGATGCTTTATTCAGTACTCGCCCTCGCAGGCAAATTCACGATCGACGAACTGAAAGAGTTCCGCCAGTGGGGTAGCGTGACTCCGGGACATCCCGAAGTCAACGTGATGCGTGGTATAGAAAACACATCCGGTCCGTTGGGACAAGGCCACACTTACGCCGTAGGTGCTGCTATCGCCGCCAAGTTCCTGAAAGCACGCCTGGGTGACGTCATGAATCAGACGATTTACACATATATATCCGATGGTGGCATCCAGGAAGAGATTTCTCAGGGAGCCGGACGTATTGCCGGTACACTGGGACTGGACAACCTGATTATGTTTTACGATGCCAACAACATCCAGCTTTCCACAACCGTAGGCGAAGTGACGACAGAAAACGTAGCCATGAAATACGAAGCATGGGGTTGGAAAGTCATCACAATCAACGGAAACGATGTAACGGAAATCCGCCGGGCACTGACCGAGGCGAAAGCCGAAACATCCCGTCCTACCCTGATTATCGGTAACACGATCATGGGTAAGGGTGCTGTGGGTGCTGACAAGAGCAGCTACGAAAACAAGGTGTCTACACACGGACAACCTCTTTCGGCAGCCGGCGTCTCTATCGCAGACACCATCCGGAACTTAGGAGGAAACCCGGACGATCCGTTCCAGATCTTCCCCGAAGTTGCGGAACTATATGCCAAACGTGCCAAAGAATTGGAAGCAATCGTTGCGGAACGCTATGCGGCCAAAGCAGAATGGGCGAAAGCTAATCCGGAACTGGCCGCCAAGATGGATTTGTGGTTCTCAGGCAAAGCACCTGTCATCGACTGGAAGGCTATCGAACAGAAACCGAACCAAGCGACCCGTGCGGCCTCGGCAACCGTCTTAGGCGTGCTGGCAACCCAGGTAGAAAATATGATCGTTTCTTCAGCCGACCTTTCCAATTCGGACAAGACAGACGGCTTCCTGAAGAAAACACATGCATTCGTAAAAGGCGATTTCAGTGGTGCATTCCTTCAAGCCGGTGTTGCCGAACTGACGATGGCTTGCGTATGTATCGGTATGTCGCTCCACGGAGGTGTAATCGTAGCCTGCGGTACATTCTTCGTATTCTCCGACTACATGAAACCCGCTATCCGAATGGCAGCCCTGATGGAACAGCCGGTTAAGTTCGTCTGGTCTCACGATGCCTTCCGCGTAGGTGAAGACGGACCGACACACGAACCGGTTGAACAGGAAGTGCAGATTCGTCTGATGGAAAAGCTGAAGAACCACAAGGGACACAACTCAATGTTGGTATTGCGCCCGGCAGACGTGACCGAAACAACAATTGCCTGGAAGATGGCTATGGAAAACACAGCCACTCCGACAGCTTTGATTTTCTCCCGTCAGAACATCACAGACCTGCCCGCAAAAGGAAACCGCTACGACGAAGCCTTGCAGGCTGAAAAGGGAGCTTATATTGTAGAAAGTGACGAAAACCCTGATGTAATCATGGTCGCTTCCGGTTCAGAAGTCTCCACACTGGAAGAAGGAGCAGCATTGCTTCGCGCCGACGGCATCAAGGTCCGCATCGTATCTGTTCCGTCTGAAGGCTTATTCCGCAGCCAGAGCAAAGAATATCAGGAATCTGTCATTCCAACAGGAAGCAAGGTATTCGGGCTTACTGCCGGTCTGCCGGTCAACCTGGAAGGATTGGTGGGTGCCAACGGTAAGGTGTGGGGACTCGAATCATTCGGTTTCTCCGCTCCGTACAAGGTATTGGACGAAAAACTCGGCTTCACGGGTCAGAACGTATACAATCAGGTAAAAGAATTATTGAATTAATTTTCAGATTTATGATTTATAATTTCAGATTTATGAATAGTTGGTAAATCATAAATCTGAAATTATAAATCATAAATCTCCAAACTCCTCTAACAGATAAATATGAAAACATTAGGTTTATGTAGTGACCACGCAGGGTACGAACTGAAAGAATTCGTAAAACAAATACTCGACTCGAAAGGGTTGGCCTATAAAGATTTCGGAACCGACTCGACTGAAAGTTGTGATTATCCCGACTACGCCCATCCGCTTGCCAAAGCTGTAGAAGCCGGCAAAGTATACCCCGGAATAGCCATCTGCGGATCCGGAAACGGAATAGCCATGACACTCAATAAACATCAGGGAATACGGGCCGCTCTGTGCTGGCAAGAAGAGATAGCACGTCTCGCACGCGAGCACAATAATGCCAACATACTCGTAATGCCCGGCAGATTTATCAGTCAAGAGGAAGCCACTCATACGGTCGAAGCCTTTCTGAGCACCCCGTTCGAAGGCGGTCGGCATCAGCGCAGGATTGACAAAATTCCTTTGTGAAAGCCAATTCCTATTGCCAACGATATGGGATAACCCCACAAAAGTTAAAAAGAGAAACAACTATCATACTATCATTGAGGTTCGTATATTGTTTAAAAACAAGACATTATAGTATGATAGTTGTTGTTTTCAACTATCATTCATCTATCATTCAACGATCTTTTTTGCGCGCGAACAAGGCTGGATTCACCCAATAATCATCGGAGATTAACACAAAGACAAAACCAATTGTACGGATCAAATCCAAAGCCGATAGAGTGATAACCGCTATACTTCTATCATTAAACTATCATATCATAGAGCTTTTGACCTAAGTCGAAAACCTTTTCGACCTTGGGCAAAAAGGCTTTTGACAAGGGGCAAAAAGGTTTTCGCCCCAGGCCGATAACAGAAAGAACTATAAGATTAGATTTAATTCACTTTAAATTCTTGTTTTATTGAAAGTTGTAGATATTTATGTATATTCGAGCCGCAGTTCTTGCAGGATTATGGTTAAGCCACCCATACCGACATGAAGATCTTTTAAACCTTAAGGAAACCGCATCATCATTCGTCGCAAACGAATTGCTTTCCACCATTGCTTTTGGGAATCGATAGAGAAAAGAACAAAATCGAACTTTCCAATGATTGCCTCTTCCGAAATAAAACCAAACGACCGGCTATCATGCGAGTTCATCCTGTTATCCCCCTCCATATAATAAAAGCGTTGCTTGGGTATATACTGCGAGCTGCTCTTTCCATCGATATATATTTTCCCATCTTTCTCCATCACTTTCCCTCCGTCACGCAAAATCAACGAACGATAAAGAAGAAGCGTTCGCCGGTCGATCCGAAGAGGCTCTCCTTTTTTTACCACCCGGGTAATTCGCTTGACCAACAACAATTGCGGATCTACCGGGCTGTTGAACACCGCAATATCCCCCTGTTTAGGTTCGCTGTAACCCGGCAAACGACGATACTCCCAATGATTCTCTTCATCAGCAAGACGCAGAGGGCGTATCCAAGTAAAGACATTCAGCAACGGGATATCCGCCCAACGAGAGGGGAATCGTCCACCATAAGCCAGCTTGTTAATCCAAAGCCGATCTCCGCAAAGCAACGTCGGCTCCATGCTCCCCGAAGGCACAGTACATGGCTCCCCGATCACCATACGGATAAAACAGCATAGCAGCAAAATACCAATAATGAATTTCCCCGTTCTCATTCAACAACAATAGATTTTATGCTTTTCTTTGTACATAGCGCAAATAAAAATCAGTCCCTTTCATCCTTAATTTTAAACGATACTTTTTCATTTTTTCACTTCTTAAATAACGTAAGCAATGTCACATCATCAATATTCTCAGCAGGACGCCGATTCAAATAAAACAAACCGGCAGTAACTGATAAAACAAATGCCGAAACTATTATATTGATCATGCTGATTTTCATAGATCCTTTATTTTAAAGAATACCAAAACCAAGTTATCATCCTCTTTCAAGTTTTCAAACACGACCTTATTATCCTCGCGGATCGAATAATGAGTTGTCTGATCTATGTGCATTTTTAATCCCCTCAACGTTGATGGCGAGACCAAAGCCATAAAATAATCTTTATAACTATAAAGCCCACTTCCAAAATCCATTACAAAATCCGTATCGTTATAAAAGCCAGCAAGATTAATCAACTTTTTACTCCGCTTATCATAAAAAGAGACAAAACGGTAATCGTCTTTATCACTGGTCACAAACATCAAGTGCGTATCATTCTCTGCATATTGGTGAACATAAGTATGACTCAACCGATAATCACGAAAATCTTCATAACTTTCGAAAGCTCCCATTTTTTCTTTTTCAAAAGGATTAAAATCACTGTAATCAAATTTGTACTTAAGGGTCAATGCTGTGTCTGTAACTGTATAAACCTCATTCAAATATATCGGAACATAAAAAACATCCTCCTCATTTCTCCCTACCGGGTCATAAACCAATGCGGAGTGTTCGGTTTCTGCAATATCATATGCTGCCTTTCGAAGAACACCGGTACTGTCTGTATATAAAATCCGATAATCTGCATATTGCCCCAAATGAGTATTCATCCGGGTTTTATGAGTGGCTGTTACATACTCCCCACTAGGCAGGATCTGAAAATTGCATATCGTAGTAAAGGGGACATCTATCGATGCGATGAACTTTCCATCCAAAGTAAATCGCATCCATTTCCGCTTCATATTGTCATATATCACCAATTGATCCTTTTCGCGGTCTATTGCGAATGATCCCGGTTTGAAAAACTCAAAAGGAGCTTCTCCTTTTTCCCCTAATGATTTCAAAAACTTCCCCTTATCACTAAATATGAAAAGTTTTTCTGTCCCATGTCTATCAAACACAAAGATTCTGTGCCCATAGAGTTCTATTTGATTACAATAAGCAAATAAAGAAGCCTCTGTCGTTTCTAACGGAACATAGTAGAAATCCTCAATCAATTGTGATACCGGAGTAGGCTCTTTGATTTCATGGGTAACAGTTATTATTTCAACCTGTTGTTCCTGCATAGGAACGACCATGACACTATCCAAATTCACAGAAGGAAAGGGACGCCCTTTCTGAAAAACATGTTGACATCCGGAACAAAACAACGATGTTCCTATTATTACGATAAGGAAAATATAAGAAAATTTCATACTTGCATAATTTTTAAGTTAAAGGAACCCAAACTTCTACTCACCATAATCCTTCTCTTCAAATTTAAAATAGCAGAATAGTAAATTCAGGACCTTCCATTCTATTACTTCGCTGCTCTACAATCCTTAGTGCAGAAGGGATTCCAACCATCTTTGCAGTCCCACAAAACACCTTTAAAAGTTATAACATCTCCTCCACTTATAGCACCACTAACACTACTTCCGTCAGGTAAAGTAATTGACATACTTCTCGAAATAGGACTTGAGGAATAAGTACATTCTGTTTCCGTTTCTTTTAATGTCCAAAACCATCCACTCCCCGATGAACTGGACCGGATCCGGAAGAAGAACTGGTCTGTGCTAAGGCAAATGTACTTAGACTATTAGTACCCATACCGTAATCATTCAGCGAATGCCGAAGATTCATTCCCACACCCAGCAACAGAGCGACTGCTCCACAAACTGATAAGATTTTTTTACCATTTAACATAACCTTAAAATTTTAATTGTCTATAAATGATTACTTCCATTCAACCTTTTTTCTAATACTTCTTTTGTGTATTTCTTCACCATCGTTGTGTTTTCCCACTTTTTTGTATAATGAAAAGTATATACTGACAAAAAGAAACAATAGAAGAAAAGAAAGACCAAAGCAGCTTTAAAATAAGATAATCGTTTTCTCAACCACCAAATTCCATTTGCTATAAGGAAAGCAATGCCAACATAACTCAAATACATATATCTATCGGCCACAATGGCATGACGAGACATATTAAAAAGATGTATTGAGAACAATAAGTTGACAAGAAACAGCAATACACCGAATACCAAATATCGATTATTCCGATAAGCTATGATCCACCCCATAAGAAACAATAGCACTACCGGATAAAGGTAATAGTGTAAGGGCGGTTCCTCCCCCAATACTATAGGAAATGGATAAAAGAAATTCAAATTAACGGGCAGCAAACTTTTAGTAATATATTCTACTAAGGCAAAACATCCAAAAAGTAAACGCTGATATAATGGGAAAATCATTTCATAAGGCCCTTTCCCTTGAGAAAGAACAGTAATAATTCCAAAAAAGAATGCCATAATGAGAAACGACATTTTCTCACTCCAGACCTCAAGATTTTTCATATTCCGGTTCGTAAACCAATCGACGATCAACAATGCCAGTGGAAAAGTAACAGCCTGTTCCTTTCCCCAAAAAGAACAAAGAAAGCACCCTATCGTTAATACATAATAAAAAATCTTTGATGTTCGTATATAACGTAAATAACAAAGTAGCCCCAAGAGATAGAAAAAAGCATATAACAACACTTTCAACGCACTGATCCAGGCAACAGCCTCCACGTTAATCGGATGGACTGCAAAAAGAAGCGTTGTAATAAAGTTTACATATAAAATTTGCTTTTCACTCACTCCTCCATGCACACGTAGAAGGGAAGAGATTAATTTCCAAACCAAACAGACACAACCGATATGCAACAACAAACTAAACATATGAAAATAAAAGGGATCATAGCCGAAACCGGCATATAACACCAAATAGCTCAAAAAGGCAAGCGGAGCATACTGCCCACCATAAAAATCAGTGAAGATATGCCACAAGTTATCGACAGTCCAACCTCTTTCCGTATAATGGCTGAACACCATCCATTGATCATCCATCCCGTAAGGAAGCCGTTTTTTAATGTGAGATAATAAACCAATAGATTGATTATCACCAAAATATGAATTGATAAAAAACTTCATCTTAATTGCTTTTATTATTTAAATACGAAGTAGAACAAACTCTAACAGATATTAGATAATAAAAAGGCCTTTCACATATTACGAATATAACATATATATTCATAAAAAGAAAAAAAATAATTAGTTTTATTGAGAAAAATATAATTTTGTTGCTATACAGTCCAATAATAGCTTGTCTTCCAGTCTTTTTCTAGAATGTTTCTCTATATCCGGAAAAGTTTGTGTCACGCCGCCCGTTACGACAAGCCGTTTCTCCCAAGAAAAGGGCAGGCAATACCGGCGGACATGGATATGGGCAAAACTACCCGTACATGCAATGCAGAGGGAGCAGGAGAGCCTTCACCACTATCGAAGAGAGAAACGGTCTCATGCCGGGCAACATGATAGGTCAACCGTATCTTGAAACCGCATTGCCTGCCAAGTTCCTTCAATATGACATTGCATCTACTGTGCCCGGTACCGGAAATACATGACCGTCCTTGGACAGCCACTTGGACTTCTCTATGATGCGCTTGGGCACGTCCAGCAGGCGGATGTTGGACTCGGTGTTTGTCTTGAGCCGGCGGGTGATTTCTTCTTCGTACGCAGGAAATACTCGAAGTTGTTGAAAATGAATTCCCGGAATAAACTTATTTACATAACCATTGGCGATTTATATCATAAAAAAGCCTTTCACAGGCAAACGCTGTAAAAGGCCTTTTAGCTTGTGACCTGGGAGGGGCTCGAACCCTCGACCCAATGATTAAGAGTCATTTGCTCTACCAACTGAGCTACCAAGTCGATATTTGTCGATTTTGTTTCTATTGAGTGACCTGGGAGGGGCTCGAACCCTCGACCCAATGATTAAGAGTCATTTGCTCTACCAACTGAGCTACCAAGTCATTCATGCTATCGTTGTTTCTCGATTGCGGGTGCAAAGATAAGAGTTTAATTTTTCTTCGCAAACTTTTTCCGCGTTTTTTACACAAAATTTTAATCAAATTCAAATATATCAGATGGTGTAGTCCGTTTCAGAGCATGCAGGGAAACATCCTTTCCAACCCGTACCCCTTCTTGAAACAGGCGGAAATCGACTGTCTTATAAGCAAGTTCGGGATGGTTATTGTCACGGCTCAGGTGACACAACCAGATATCTTTTAATTTGGGATCATAATGAGTTGCGAGGAATTCGGCAGCTTCACGGTTGCTCAAATGTCCGGTCGGGCTGGCTACGCGTTCCTTCAGAAAAGCAGGATACGTGCCGAATTGCAACATCTCCTCGTCATAATTGGCTTCTATGATCAGGTGGTTCGCCATGCCCATGTATTTACTTACCGTTTCGGTAATATGGCCGACATCCGTTGCCAACGTAAACTTATGATCTCCATATTCGATATAATAACCCACATTATCGGTACTATCATGCGGGACTTCGAAAGCAGTAATGCGGAAATCGCGGATCATAAAAGGCACTTCCTTTTCTATCACCTTACGCGAACTGACAAGCGTTTCCTCCACGTAGCGACTCTTGCTGATTCCTCGGTGGACGGCCTCTGTCGTATAAACAGGAATACAATGTTTCTCTCCCAGACAACCTACAGTCTTGATATGATCGGCATGATCGTGCGTGATCAGGACTGCAACAATTTTGGAGAAATCGATCGCTTTATCTTTCAACACCTTCTTTATGGTACGAATACCGATACCTGCATCAATCAACACGCCGAATTCGGGCGTTCCCAGATAATAGCAGTTTCCACTGCTTCCACTTGCTAAACTCAGAAATGATAGTTTCATTTTAATTTCCAATTCAGTCCTTAAGAGGAATTACGGGCGAAATGAGTCGGGGATCGTCACCTCCCCGATCAGCGAACAGTTCATGTGGTCCTTCACCTCTTCCGGCGTCAAGCCGTGGCCGAAAAGGAACATGAGCTTGGTAACAGCACTTTCGGTCGTACTGTCGAAACCGCTTATCACTCCCGCTTCCAACAATTTATGACCAGTCTCATACCGATGCATTTCTACACTTCCGGCACTACACTGGGTTACATTTACAATCACAATTCCCCGGCTCACCGCTTCTTTCAACATCGTCAGGAACCAATCGTAGCACGGTGCATTACCGCTTCCGAACGTTTCCATCACGACTCCCTTCAGTCCCGGTATGTTCAGGATGCTTTCCACCACCTGGGGAGAAATCCCCGGAAAAAGTTTCAGCACCGCAATATTCCGGTCCAAGAGATAATGCGGCTTCAACGGCTTTCTCGAAACAGGATGGTAAACCTGCCCGGTGTCATACTTTATATAGATACCGGCATGTGCCAGCGGCGGATAATTGTATGAACGGAAAGCATTGAAGTTGTCCGCATTGATCTTACTCGTACGGTTACCCCTCAACAAGTCATTTTCGAAAAAGATACAGACCTCCGGCACAACCGGGACACCGTTTTCCTTGGCTGCGGCGATCTCGATGGCGGTGATCAGGTTTTCTTTCCCGTCGGTCCGCAACATACCGATCGGCAATTGCGAACCGGTAAAGATGACCGGTTTACTTAAGTTTTCCAGCATAAAACTCAAAGCAGATGCCGTGAAAGACATCGTGTCCGTACCATGAAGCACGACAAAGCCGTCGTACAACTGGTAATTGTCTGCAATAATCTTTACGATCTTCATCCATGACTCCGGCCCCATCTCCGATGAATCCATAGCCGGATCGAACTGAATGGTCGAAACCGCATACCCCAACTTCTTCAGTTCCGGCATATTATCCTTCAAATGTTGGAAATTGAACGATTCCAACACGCCGGTTTCGGGGTTTTCGATCATACCGATCGTTCCGCCGGTATAGATGAGCAGGATCGAGGCTTTCTCACTTTGAATGTTTATACTTGCTGTCATATCGCAAAGTTAATAATTTTATTCTTCTCCTTTTAATACAGGGACGCTTATATGATATTTTACTGCCACTATCCGTGAAACGAATATTCCGGTAGCAGCAATAAGCTGCGTCAGTGACGGCCCGATACCCATCTGTAAGCAAGCGTAATAAATAATGCCTCCGAACACGCATGCCAGCGCATAAATATCTTTTCGGAAAATCAGCGGAACCTCGTTAATCAGGATATCGCGGATCATACCGCCGAAAGCCCCCGTAATCGTCCCCATCACAATGGCCACCCACATCGGGAATCCGAATGTCAGCGCCTTCTCGATACCGACCACGCCGAACAGTCCCAGCCCTATCGCATCGAAAATAAAGAAAGTATTGTTCAAGCTAATCACATATTTCCTGAATATGATAACGAAGAGCAACGCCAGAGCCGATATGATGAGATAAGAGGCTTGTTCCATCCAAAAAGGGGTGGCATTGAGCAGGATATCGCGGATCGTACCGCCTCCTACCGCCGTAACCACACCGACAACATAGGCCCCGAACCAGTCAAATTGTTTGGCAGAAGCCAAACGGATGCCGCTAATCGCAAAAGCGAATGTCCCGGTGTAATCGCAAAACGTAATAAAGTCTATCATTTTGATTTTTTCTGCAAAAATAAGTATTTCCTCGCAATGTTGCGGTTTTCTATAAAGATGACCTGATAATTATTTAAACCAAACGAACATCCGGTTGTTAATTATATATAAGTTTGCATTCAAAAAGGTGCTGATGACTATCTAATTAAGGGAAAAATGAAGAAATTTATACTAACCGGACTCATTTGTCTGTTTTCGTTCCCCTGGATACGGGGACAAGAATATATACCTCAAATTACACATCGTCATTATACAAGTGACTCAACCCTACTCCAACCCCGCCGCCCTTGGAAAGCGGCACTCGAAACATTCGGACTCAATATGCTCGTCTGGAGCTTCGACCGATATATCGTAAAAGAGGATTGGGCTTATATCAACGGGCATACGATCAAAAGCAATTTCAAAAAAGGTCCGGTATGGGACACCGACCAGTTCACAACAAACCTTTTCTCCCACCCTTATCACGGTTCACTCTATTTCAACGCAGCTCGCAGCAACGGTATGAACTTCTGGCAATCCGCCCCGTTTGCAGCCGGCGGCAGTCTGATGTGGGAGTTCTTTATGGAGAATGAACCGCCTTCGATCAACGACATGCTGGCGACAACGTTCGGAGGAATCGAATTGGGTGAAATCACCTATCGGCTGTCCGACCTGTTCATAGACAACCGTTCGTCGGGAGCCGAACGTGTGGGGCGCGAGGTGTTGGCAGGCGTCTTGTCACCGGTCCGCGCTCTCAACCGTATCATTTCGGGGGAAGCCTGGCGACACAGTTCTTCAAAAGGACGAACCTACTCTTCCGTTCCCGTCAATTTTATCGTCACGATGGGACCTCGTTTCCTCGCAGAACAAGAAGGTTCGAAACGGGGAACGACCAGTCTGAACATTAATTTCCGCATCGACTACGGGAATCCTTTCAACGATGATTTTTATTCTCCCTATGAATGGTTCCGCTTCAACTTCGGAATGGATTTGTTCTCTGCCCAGCCGGTGGTCAGCCAGGTCAATGCCATCGGAGCCTTATGGGGAAAAACTGTTTGGACGAAAGGGCCGCGTTCCCTTTCCGCCGGATTATTCCAACATTTCGACTTCTATAACTCGGAGCTCCGCGACGGAAGCGACCTGACCGTTCCTCCTTACCGCATCGCAGCACCGGCAGCAGCAGGAGGAGGCCTTATCTATTACAAGCAGGCCACATCGGGAGACAAGACGGATATTTACGCCGAACTGTATGCAAACGGCGTCGCTTTGGGAGCCAGCCTTTCGGATTATATGCAGCTTGGCGAACGGGATTATAACTTAGGAAGCGGCTACAGCACCAAGGCCGGTGCAGGCATCATCTACAACAGACGATTGGCTTTCCTGCTCAACATGGAAAACTATCATATCTTTACCTGGAAAGGATATGATCCAGAGATCGACTGGTCACAGGCAGATCCCGGAACCCTGAACATTCAAGGCGATGCAGGAAACGCGCGCCTGACCATCTTCTCGATGAAACTGGCTTATTTATTAATGGACAAGTGGAACATCACCCTGACAAACCGCTATTTCTCACGACGGACGAACTACCGGTATTACCCCCGGGTAGATTATTCCACTTACGACCTGATGCTCGGGCTAGGGATACGGATTTAATTCTTACGCTCCAACTCGTTCAGATGTTCCATTTTCTTGCGTTGCAGAAACTCGTAGATACCTTCGAGATGTTCCGTCACTTTCTTGTTTCCGAATTCATAAACTTTGGTCACAAGACCGTCCAGGAAGTCTCGGTCATGCGAAACGACGATCAGCGTCCCGTCAAAGTCCATCAAGGCTTGTTTCAGGATATCTTTCGTCTTCATATCCAGATGGTTCGTCGGCTCGTCAAGAATCAGCAGATTGACGGGTTCCAGCAATAGTTTAATCATTGCCAAGCGGGTACGTTCGCCACCGGAGAGCACCTTTACCTTTTTTGCAGAATTCTCGCCCCCGAACATGAAAGCCCCCAACAAATCCTTTATTTTGTTGCGGATATCCCCTTTTGCGACATCGTCTATCGTTTGGAACACTGTCAGGTTTTCATCCAAAAGGGAAGCCTGGTTCTGCGCAAAATAGCCGATCATCACGTTATGCCCGATCGTCAACGTGCCGTCATGCTCGAGTTCTTTCATGATACATTTTACCAGCGTAGATTTACCTTCGCCATTCTTTCCGACAAAAGCGATCTTGTCACCCCGCTCGATCGTCAGATTGGCATTACGGAAAACAGTATGGTCTCCATACGATTTAGACACATTCTCGATCGTCACCGGATAAGAACCCGAACGGGGCGAAGGCGGGAACTTCAGGCGCAGAGCGGAAGTGTCTTCTTCATCGACTTCCAGTATTTCCAGCTTTTCAAGCATCTTCACGCGGCTCTGCACTTGCAAAGTTTTGGAATAAGTGCCTTTGAAACGCTCGATAAAGTCCTTCGTTTCAGCAATAAACTTCTGTTGCTCGTCGTATGCCTTCTGTTGCTGCTCGCGGCGTTCCTTGCGCAGCTGCAGATATTGGCTGTAATTGACTTTATAGTCATAGATACGCCCCATCGTAACTTCGATCGTGCGAGTCGTGATATGATCCACAAAAGCCCGGTCGTGACTGATCACCACAACCGCCTGCCCGTTATCGATCAGAAAATCCTCCAACCACTGGATGGACTCGATATCGAGGTGGTTGGTCGGCTCGTCCAGCAAAAGCACATCCGGTTTCTTCAGCAACAGTTTTGCCAATTCGATACGCATACGCCAACCACCGCTGAACTCGCTTGTCTGACGATTAAAGTCTTCACGGGTGAAACCAAGCCCTAACAGAGTCTTCTCTATATCGGCGTCATAATTAATTTCCTCTATGGAATAGAATTTCTCGCTCAATGTCGATACGCGTTCGATCAGTTCCATATAGCTATCCGATTCATAATCGGTGCGTGTCTCCAATTCTTTGTTGAGAGCAGCGATCTCCGCTTCCATCTCGTGCAGATGGGCGAAAGCCTGAGCAGTCTCTTCAAACACCGTACGGCCATCTTCCGTCATCAAATGCTGCGGAAGATATGCGATAACGGTATCTTTCGGAGCAGACACTTTCCCGCGAGTCGGTTCACGCACACCCGCCAATATCTTCAGCAAAGTAGATTTACCCGCCCCGTTCTTTCCCATCAGGGCAATCCGGTCTTTCTCGTTAATGACAAAAGATATATCCGAAAATAATGCGCTACCGCCAAACTCTACTGTTAGTCCGTCTACTGAAATCATATAATATAAATGTATTGCTTTTATAAAACGACCGGCAAAGGTAGTAAATAAATAGGAACGACAATATTTCAGCCGTTGGTTCAAAAGAATGACAGGATATACTCCAAACGGGTACAGGATGACAAACTTACTGACTGAGCTTTGTTATCCCGTCCGGTCGAAAAGAATGATTTATTTCACGACTTCCGGACGTATCAGACCACCACCGATCGAAACCCGCTCCTTCCCTGCCAGAGACATATCAATAATGTAAGAATTTCGCTGGTTCACTTCTGTCCGACTCTTATGGGCATGGAAAATATAGCGGTATCCGCCCGATCTGTCCAGGAACGGTGCACCATGACCGGTTCCGACAAGTTCTTCCACTTTATGCAAAAGCGGATTTTTCTTGCTTTTCCTCCATGGACCGAAAGGAGAATCCGAGGTTGCATAACCTACGGCATAATCCTGACTTCTGAAGTCATTTGCGGAGTAGAACATATAATAAAGCCCGTCCTGCTTGACAATAGAAGGCCCTTCAGCCACCTTTCCGAACACCAGCTCCCACGGTTCGGTAGCTTCAACACATTGCGTCAATGTTTCTTCTTTGATCTCTTTCAGATTATCTTTCAGCTCCGCACACCAAATCACATTACCGTTTGTAAAGCGAACAAAATAAAGATAGGCTTTCCCGTCCTCATCGAAAAAGACGGATGTATCGATTCCTTTTTCTTCTCGAATCGGCTTCTTTTCATCTTGCACAAATGGGCCCAAAGGAGAATCGGACGTGGCAACACAGACATGTTCCTCTACCGAATAGAACATATAAAACTTCTTATCCTCCTCCACATAGTAGACCTCCGGCGCCCAAAACCATTTATCCCCGTAAGAATCTTCTTTACTCAGTGCCAGGCGCGGAGAACGCTCCCACGATTTCATGTCTTTAGAACTGTACACCTCGAAACCGTCCGCACGGGATGTTCCATAGGCATAATAGGTATCATTGTAAAACAGGATATAAGGATCGGCAACACATCCGAAACCTGTTCTTTCCCTAAAGCAGTCATATTTACCGAAACAACACACAACAGCATCAATAGCATTTTCTTCAACGTATCCGTCTTCATAAATGTATCCGTTTATTATTTGATAATTGAGAATTTCACACGCCGACAAAGATAATCAATTATTTTCTTCTACAATATATTTGTTTTGTTTATGAAAATTCCTATCTTTGCACCCGCTAATACAAACAGCTTAAATTAATTATTCAAACATGGCAACAAAAATTAGATTGCAAAGACACGGTCGCAAAAGCTACGCTTTTTATCAGATCGTAGTCGCAGACAGCAGGGCTCCACGTGATGGAAAGTTTATTGAAAGGATAGGTTCTTATAATCCGAACACTAATCCTGCTACAGTAGATTTGAACTTCGAAAGAGCTTTGTATTGGTTACAGGTAGGTGCACAACCTACAGATACCACTCGTAACATTCTTTCCCGCGAAGGTGTTTGCTTGAAAAAACACTTATTGGAAGGTGTTAAGAAGGGTGCATTCGACGAAGCTACTGCTGAAACTAAGTTTCAGGCTTGGTTGAAAAACAAACAGGCTTCTGTTCAAGCAGTAAAGGACAAAGATAGCGAAGCTGCAAAAGCTGCCGCCATTGCTCGTCTGGAAGCTGAAAAAGAAGCAAATAAGGCAAAAGCTGAAATCGTAGCTAAAAAGAAAGCAGAATTGGCAGCCGCTGAAGCTGCTAAGCAAGCTGAAGAAGCAGCTGCTGCCGTTCCGGCAGAAGAAGCTCCTGCAGCAGAAAGCGCTGAATAATTCGAGCTTTGCCAAAATAAAAAAGAGGATATCTTTGCAGATATCCTCTTTTTTTATCGCCTTTATCTCTCCTCGCGAACATTCGCAGAAGTTAAAAACGCCCGATCCTACACGAGAATCGGGCGTTCCAAATCACAACATTTCCAACAGAAATATATCAAAACCTTATTTTTTCAGCAAGAAATTATCTATCTGCTCTACAAACTGTTCTTTTGATAAAGCTCCCTGGGCTATCTGTGGTTTACCCGTCTTGGGGATGAACAGCAACGTCGGGATACTCTGTATACCAAATGCCGAAGCCAGCTCTTTTTCATTATCTACATTTATCTTATAAATAACGATATCGTCCTTATACTGTGCAGCCAGTTCTTTCAGGATCGGAGATACTTTCTTGCAAGGACCGCACCAATCTGCATAAAAATCAATAATAGCAGGTTTGTTTCCTTCGTACACCCATTGAGTCTGATTCTTTTCGTAATTATATACTTTCGACAGGAAGTCCGCTTTATTCAAAACAATCACTTCCCCCTGCGCTGATGACACCTTTTCCGTTTCATTTTTTTCTGGTTTTGCAGACATGGAGCAACTGACCAAAATCAGCGCGACCACAACCATCAATAAACTTTTCAAACTTCTCATATAAAACTTATTACTATTTAATTATTATCACTTACAAAAGTAACAATAAAAAGACACAAACGTTTATTCTCAGTGGTTAAAAGAAAATGAATAGAGTGAAAAGAAAAAATATCCACCACCAAATTTGATTATTCGAAAATAATCACTACTTTTGCACTGCAATTAAAAAATACTTGCATACATATTGGAGAGATGGCAGAGTGGTCGATTGCGGCGGTCTTGAAAACCGTTGAACTGAGAGGTTCCGGGGGTTCGAATCCCTCTTTCTCCGCTGAATTTACTGGTCAGAAATGGTCAGTAAACGGACAAAAAGCTACAAATAAATGATTTGTGGCTTTTTTTATTACCCAAAAGTCCAACTTCCAAGCGATGCAAAGGAATGCATTCTCACAATTTGTTACCCAATATCGCTTGAATACTGCTTGTGAACTTTTCCAATTTCAAAACATGGATGCTTTGAAATCAAAATTACCTATATTTGAACATTGAAACTTAATAAACAACTTATATGGAACTATCAGCAAGTAAAATCCCACGTATTGAAGTAGTCGATGCACTAAGAGGATTTGCCGTCATGGCAATTATTTTAGTGCATAATCTGGAACATTTTATCTTTCCAGTCTATCCAACAGAACAACCAACATGGCTAGCCGTCTTAAACGACGGAGTGTTTAACGTCATTTTTTTCCCTGTTTGCAGGAAAAGCTTATGCTATTTTCGCTCTTTTGTTCGGGTTTACATTCTATATCCAATGTCATAATCAGAAAAAGAAAGGAAAAGACTTCGGCTACCGCTTCTTATGGCGATTGGTTCTGCTGCTTGGCTTCGCAACCTTGAATGCCGCTTTTTTCCCGGCCGGAGACGTACTGTTGTTATTTGCCATAGTAGGTTTGGTTTTATTTCTGGTCCGCAAATGGAGTGACAAAGCGATCTTGATCACAGCTATTATATTATTAATCCAACCTATAGAATGGTATCACTACATCATGAGTCTGCTCAATCCTGCCCATGCTCTGCCGGATCTCGGCGTAGGCGCCATGTACAGTGAGGTCGCCGAATATACCAAAGCCGGAAATTTCCTGGACTTCATCTGGGGCAATATCACGTTAGGACAAAAAGCAAGTTTGTACTGGGCTATCGGAGCCGGACGTTTTCTGCAGACGGCAGGTCTATTCCTGTTGGGACTTTATATCGGCAGAAAAGAACTATTCGTTACAAGCGAAACACACCTGCGTTTTTGGGTAAAGGTTCTTATTATTGCTGCAATCTGTTTCGCTCCCTTGTATTCCTTAAAAGAACAGATCATGGCAAGCGACAATGCCTTGATCAAGCAAACCGTAGGGACAGCTTTCGACATGTGGCAGAAATTTGCGTTTACATTCATCCTCGTTTCCTCGTTTGTACTCTTATACCAGAAAGAATGCTTCAGGAAAGCTGTTTCAGCTCTGCGTTTTTACGGTAAGATGAGCCTGACAAATTATATCGCGCAATCAATCATGGGAGCGATCATCTATTTCCCGTTCGGACTATATTTAGCTCCTTATTGTGGCTATACAATAAGTTTACTAATCGGGTTCGCCCTCTTCCTGTTACAAGTTTCATTCTGCAAATGGTGGCTGGCAAGCCACAAACAAGGTCCCTTGGAAAGCATATGGCATAAATGGACTTGGATGTTCTCGAACAATAAATAAAAAACATGAGGCAGTGGATACTGCCTCATCAATATATAAGCCTGATTTTATTTCTTCAGAAGAGGCAAATAATCCCCATAACCTTCTTCTTTCATCTTTTCTTTCGGGATAAACCGCAGTGAAGCGCTGTTTATACAATATCGTAGACCTCCTTTATCGGCAGGACCATCCGGAAAGACATGACCTAAATGAGCATTCCCCGTCTGGCTGCGTACTTCTGTCCGGGTCATTCCATGCGAAGTATCCGGCTTTTCGACAATCAGTTTCTTATCAATCGGTTTGGAAAAACTTGGCCAGCCACAGCCGGAATCAAACTTATCGGTAGATACGAAAAGTGGTTCACCAGTCGTAATATCGACATAGATTCCTTCCCTATGCTCATTCCAGTACTCATTGCGGAATGCAGGCTCCGTGGCATTTTTTTGCGTTACGGCATACTGTATGTCCGAAAGTTTATTCTTAAGAGTCACATCATCCGGCTTTGCATAAACAGGACGGGCATTAGCTTTCCGTGCCAATTCAAACAATTTCGGATTAATATGGCAATAACCGCCCACATTCTTATCCAAATAATCCTGATGGTATTCTTCCGCAGCATAAAAATTAACGAGTGGCATCACCTCGATGGCGATCGGCTTCGCATAGTCTTTTGCCAAATCCTTAATGGCAGCTTCAATCACCGGAGCATCGTCTTTATCGATATAATAAATGCCCGTACGATATTGTAAACCACTGTCCCCACCCTGACGGTTGACACTAGTCGGATCTATCGTCTGAAAGTACAAATCTAACAGTAGATCCAAGTCGACCGTTCGCGGATCATAAACAACCTTAACTGTTTCTACCGCTCCGGTATTCCCGGTGCACACCTCTTTATAGGTTGGATTGGGGACTTGGCTGTTGGCATAACCAACTTCCGTTTGTTCCACACCTCTGATCTGTTTCAAGAAATGTTCCGTTCCCCAAAAGCAACCACCTGCCAGATATATTTCAGCCTTGTCTTTCATCTTCATATTTTCTTGTTTCATTAAATCAAACTCTTTCCTGTTCCCAGCGTTGCCAGCCACACTGACACATGCCAATAACAGTGCAATAATAGCAATATTTCTCATAGCCTATCTATTTCTCAAATAACAAATCGGAAATATTTTTTGTTGTTATAGAAAAATAAAGTCATAACATATAAATGGAAAATAAAGATTATCAAAAACGTGTGGCTGCCATACATGACTTGTCCGGATTCGGAAAATGCTCTCTAACTGTTGCTTTGCCTATCCTTTCCGCCGCCGGAATAGAAGCATGTGCCATGCCGACCGCCATATTATCGACTCATACAGGAGGAATCAGCGGATACACTTACCGCGACCTGACAAGCGACATGCGGGCTTTTATGCAGCACTGGAAGTCGCTCGATATACAATTCGATGCGACCTACAGCGGTTTCTTAGGTTCATTCGAACAACTGGACCTCGTCAAAGAGTTTTTCGAACTATTCAGATCAAAAAACAACCTGATCCTGGTAGATCCGGTAATGGCGGACAACGGAGAACTATATCGCATATTCCAGCCTGAGTTTGCAACAGGCATGAGATCCTTATGCAGGAAAGCAGACATCATCGTCCCTAACCTGACCGAAGCTGCTTTATTACTGGAAGAGAGCTACCATCCCGGTCCCTATACGCAGGCTTATATCGAAAAAATCTTAAAAAAACTAAGCAAGCTCGGACCGAAAAAGATCGTACTGACCGGTGTATACTTTGAAGAAAAGAAATTGGGAGCTGCGACCTACGACCAAAGGAAAGATTCGACAGACTACCTGTTTTCCGAAAGGATACCAGGAAGTTATCACGGAACAGGAGATGTTTTTGCGAGCGCCCTGTTATCCGGCCTGCTGAATAACTTCAGCTTAAGCGAATCAGCACAAATAGCCGTAAACTTCACAGCCGACAGTATACGCCGGACATATAATGTAAAAACGGACTACCGCTTTGGTGTTAATTTTGAACAATGTATCCCCAACTTTCTAAAAGAACTCAAACTGATATAGTTATTCCAATTTTATTTTTCATCTTTGTAAAAATAACAAGACAAGAACATGAATAAAACTAAAATAGCGATTTCCGGTATAGGAGCTGTAGGCGGCTACTACGGAGGACTATTAGCTGCCCGTTACAAAGACTCTGAAGATATTGACATCTATTTCATTTCCCGGGGTGAAAACCTGGAAGAGATACGTAAGAACGGCATCGAAGTCAAAAATACATTCCTGACGATCAAAGCAAAACCAACCCTCGCAACCGACAATCCTGCTGAAATAGGACCAGTCGATTACCTGTTTTGCTGTACCAAAAGCTACGACTTGGAGGAGAATATAGTTCAGCTGACTCCGATCACCGGCCCTAATACGGTTATCATTCCCCTGCTGAACGGAGCGGATATAGCGGAACGCATACAAAAGCTATTACCGAACAATGAGGTTTGGAAAGGATGCGTTTACATCGGTTCCCGCTTGGTCAGACCGGGAAGAGTGGAAAAGTTCACCATAAAGGACCGGATGTTCTTCGGAAGTAAACAAGGAAACAAGAAACGACAGAAAGACTTACAGGATATATTGGCCAACGCCCGTATCCTTACCACAATACCGGATGACATTGACTTGGAAATCTGGAAGAAATTCTTCATGATCTCGACCGCCGCCACTATCACCTCCTATTTCAATGAAACGATTGGCGAAGTGGTAAATAACCATATCGATCTGTTCATCACATTAGGTTATGAACTCAAAAGCGTGGCAGAAGCCAAAGGGATTCGTCTGCCGGACGGTCAAGTATTCTCCGCCATCGACGCCCAGAGGATCATGCCTAACAACTCCACAACCTCCATGCACAGTGATTTTCAAAAAGGCAATCGCACCGAAGTGGAAACATTGACAGGCTATGTCGTACGAACTGCCCAAGAATTGGGAATCGAAGTTCCGACCTATCAATTCATGTACAAAGGGTTGACCGAATTTCCCTATCCGGTGGCGGATTAATTTCCCAACAAGGGAAAGAGAGTATGTCGAAACCTAATGGATTTTCCGGCAAGCTCTCTTCTCTTATTCTTACTCTGTCCAGACAAACAAATCTAATTATTAATAGTATATGAAAAACAAATTTTATCTCTATTGTATCCTGTGCTTTCTATTCAACGTTGCAGGATATTCGCAAAGTACAGTTTTCGAATCGCTCTCTTTCGAAAGTAACAAATTAGGTAGGAAAGTTTCCTACTCCATCTACCTGCCTTCCGACTACAACACCTCGAAAAGGAATTATCCGGTCCTCTACCTCTTACATGGTTATACGGACAATGAAACCAACTGGATACAGATGGGACAAATGAAAACGATTGCCGACCGTGCCATCGCAAACGAGGAAGCCGTGCCGATGATAATCGTCATGCCGGACGCATGGGATACTTGGTATATCAACCAGTATGATGGAAAAGTACCTTATGAAGACATGTTTTTTGAAGAACTTATCCCCTATATGGAAAAAACATACCGGATTCGCAGTGACAAAGAAAGCCGGGCAATTGCCGGATTGTCGATGGGTGGCTACGGATCATTCCTGTACAGCTTGCATCATCCGGACATGTTCTGCGCATGTGCTCCGTTGAGTGCCGCCGTTTTCGACGACACAGTCATGGAAGCACGAAAAGCCCGGTCACATAAGGATTTATTCAACCGCCTGTTCGGACCGGGAGACGAACACTGGAAGCAAAACAATGTCTTGAAGATCCTTTCCGACTGGGACCAAAACAACTTGCCCAAAATCCGTTATTACATTGATTGCGGTGATGACGACGGCCTGCTGGACGGAAACATGCAGGTGCACCAGATCATGAGGCAGAAAGGGATCAGGCATGAATTCCGAGTGCGCGACGGCGGCCATAGCTGGACCTATTGGCGGACGGCTTTGCCGGAAGTCCTGAAGTTTGTCAGCCAGACTTTTTGCCGAAGTTGACAAAACCGTAATATTGGTATATCAATCTGTAATTCGTATAAGTTGTAAATCATTTCCTTTCACTATTTTTGCGACATAAAATAACAGACTATCTAAAAAAGAGCTTATTATGTTGCGAACAATCAGACTTACAACTGCATTTATCTGTTTTACGCTTGTCACCCTGCTGTTTCTCGATTTCACGGGGACGTTGCATACATGGTTCGGGTGGCTGGCGAAAATACAGTTCCTGCCGGCGGTATTGGCACTCAACCTCGGCGTGGTGCTGTTGCTCATTGCATTGACCTGGATTTTCGGTCGGGTTTACTGCTCTGTAATCTGCCCTCTCGGTATATTCCAGGATGTCGTTTCATGGCTGGCGGGGAAACGGAAGAAAAATCGTTTCCGGTATTCCCCCGCCTTGTCCTGGTTAAGATACGGGGTGATGGTGATCTTTATCCTTGCCATGATCAGTGGGTTAGGGGCATGGGCGGCCTTGATCGCACCCTACAGCGCTTACGGGCGTATCGCCTCTAACTTATTCGCACCCCTCTGGCAATGGGGGAACAACTTTCTGGCCTACTTGGCGGAACGGGCGGGCAGTTATGCTTTCTACGAGACGGAAGTCTGGCTACGGAGCCTCCCAACCTTTATCATTGCCACAGTTACCTTCATTATACTGATCATACTTGCCTGGCGGAATGGGCGAACCTATTGCAACACGATCTGCCCGGTAGGAACGTTTTTGGGATTGATCTCCCGTTTTTCCGTTTTCAAGCCGGTTATCGATACGTCCAAATGCAATGGTTGCGGTTTGTGTACCCGCAATTGTAAAGCAGCCTGTATCAATGCGAAAGCACACGAGATCGATTACAGCCGTTGCGTCGCCTGCATGGATTGTATCGACAAATGCCGGCAGGGAGCCATCCGATATACACGCAGAAAAACAAACAAGGCGGAAATACAGACCGCCCAACCGGCCGTAGACAAGCCCGATCGTCGCAAATTCTTTACCGTATCGGCATTACTTGCCACTTCAGCCGCACTGAAAGCCCAGGAAAAAGTACAACTCCCGGACAAGAAAGTCGACGGCGGACTGGCCATCATCGAAGATAAAAAGAAACCGGACCGGACAACCCCGATCACTCCTCCGGGCTCGCTGAGCGCTGACAATTTCTCCCAGCATTGCACCGCGTGCCAGCTTTGTGTATCGGTTTGTACGAACCATGTGCTGCGTCCTTCGGGGAACCTTCAAACATTTATGCAGCCAGAAGTATCGTACGAGCGAGGATACTGTCGTCCCGAATGCGTCAAATGTTCGGAAGTTTGCCCGACCGGAGCGATCCGTCCGATCACGAAAGCGGACAAGACGGCTATCCAGATCGGACATGCCGTACTGATTCAGGAAAATTGCATCGTCAACCGGGACGGCGTCACTTGCGGCAACTGTGCCCGCCATTGCCCTACCCAGGCGATCTTGATGGTGGCAAAAGACCCGAACGACCCGGATTCGCCTCAACTGCCGGTCGTAAACGAGGAAAAATGCATCGGCTGCGGAGCCTGTGAAAACCTGTGCCCGTCGCGTCCGTTCAGCGCCATTTATGTGGAAGGGCACGAACAACACCGGAATATTTGATCAAGAAATAAAAGAATCATCACATATGGAAAAAGACAATCATCAAGCGATAAACCGTCGCGATTTCCTGAAGATTGTAGGAATCAGCACGGCAACTACCGCCCCGTTGCTCTCCGGGTGCAGTTCGGACAGCGGGATGGCCTCAGGTTCGGGAAGCTCCACCCCTATTCCCACGGACCGGATGACATACCGCACGACGCCGTCCACAAAAGACAAAGTTTCCATCCTCGGTTATGGATGCATGCGTCTGCCGACTATTGCCAAAAGCAGCGCAAGAGACAGCGATGACGAAATCGACCAGGAGATGGTCAACCGGCTGACTGACTATGCCATCGAGCACGGTGTGAACTACTTCGACACCTCGCCCGCCTATTGCAAAGGACGTTCGGAACATGCTATGGGGATCGCCCTCAGCCGCTATCCGCGCGACAAATATTACATCGCCACCAAACTTTCGAACTTCTCTCCCGACACATGGAGCCGCGAAGCCTCTATCGCGATGTATAACAATTCGCTCAAGGAGCTGCAAGTCGATTATCTCGATTATATGCTGCTCCACGGGATCGGCATGGGTGGTATGGAAGCCTATGAAAACCGGTATGTCAAGAACGGCATACTCGACTTCCTGCTCGAAGAACGCAAGGCAGGACGTATCCGAAACTTAGGTTTCTCCTATCACGGAGATATAGAGGTGTTCGATTATTTGCTTTCGAAACACGACGAATATCAATGGGATTTCGTCCAGATCCAGTTGAATTACCTGGACTGGAAACATGCCAAAGAGATCAACCCGCGAAACACCGATGCGGAATATCTGTACGGGGAATTGCAGAAACGGGGGATTCCCGCCATCATCATGGAGCCACTCCTCGGAGGACGGCTTTCGAACGTGCACGACCATATCGTCGCCCGCCTGAAGCAACGCGAACCGGGACGGAGCGTCGCCTCCTGGGCTTTCCGGTTTGCCGGCTCGTTTCCCGGCGTACTCACCGTGCTGAGCGGCATGACTTACATGGAGCACCTGCAAGACAATCTCCGCACCTACTGCCCGTTGCAACCGTTGACGGAAGAGGAAAACCGTTTCTTGTTCGACACCGCCGACTTGATGATGCAGTATCCGACCATCCCGTGTAACGACTGCAAATACTGTATGCCTTGTCCTTACGGTATCGATATTCCGGGAATTTTGCTTCATTATAATAAATGTGTGAACGAGGGGAATGTCCCTCAGAGCGGACAGGATGAAAACTATCGCGAAGCTCGCCGGGCTTATCTGATCGGGTACGACCGCAGTGTACCGAAACTCCGCCAAGCGGATCATTGTACTAGTTGCAACCAATGTAATCCACACTGTCCGCAGGGAATCGATATTCCGAAAGAACTACAGCGAATCGATCGTTTCGTCGAACAACTGAAACAAGAGACATTATAAATCCAAACAGCCGTCCCGATTTCGGACGGCTGTTTTTTATCTCCAAAAACACCGTCCCGATTTCGGACGGCTGTTTTTTATCTCCAAAAACACCGTCCCGATTTCGGACGGCTGTTTCTATGTCCAAAAACACCGTCTTGATCCTCGGAAATTATATTCCCCCCTTTAAAAGTAATTTCCTCTGAGGTTTAAACACCATATAGTTGAATACCAGAAACACCGTAGTTCCTAACAGGGCAAAAAACGAACCGATCAATGCCGTACTTTCCAGCCCTGCCCCATGTTCGATCGACAATCCTCCAAAATAAGCCCCCACGGCATTCCCCAAATTAAAAGCAAGCTGGACCATCGCCCCGCCCATCATCTCTCCGCCAGGAGAATATTGAAGCAACAACAATTGCTGTGGAGAAGAAACTGCAAACAGGCAACCAGTACAAACGCACATCAGCAAAGCGGACAAAAAGCCGTACGAAGCAAAAAAATAAATCAGCAGAAGTGATGCAAACATCAGGAACTGCATGGACATCGCTACGATACCAGGTGTAAAACGATCAGACAAATGCCCTCCCAAATAGTTACCGACACACATGCTCACACCCGCCAGCAACATCAATACAGGCATTGTCCCGACACTGAAACCGGACACCTCCGTCATTAACGGATTGACATAGCTATACCAGCAAAAAGCTCCCCCGTTTCCTAACATGGTAGCAGCAATCAGCATCCACGGTTCCGGCCTTCTCAAAAAACGAAACTGCCCTTTCAGATTCGTCGCCGGCAGGGCGGGCAAAACAGGAACCCACCTCCGGATAAACCAAATCGTTACGCCACCCCACAACGCTGCAATCACAAAAACCAAACGCCAGGACAGAAAGTGCCCCAGGAAATTCCCGGCCGGGACACCGAACAAATTGGCAATCGTCATCCCCATAATCATAATAGCTACAGCAGAAGTGCTTTTCCCTTTCTCCGCCAAACGGCTGGCAACAATCGAACCGACTCCGAAATAAGCCCCATGCGGCAACCCCGATACAAACCGGACACACAACCCCATCCAATAATCGGCCGACAGAGCCATAAGCAGATTCCCGACAACAAAAAGCCCAACCAAAGCAAGCAAGATCGTACGTAGCGGCCAACTCCTGGCCACCACCACTACCAACGGTGCTCCCACACATACCCCCAACGCATAAGCCGAAATAAGATGCCCGGCTTCGGATAAGGAAATATCAAATCCTGCCGCCACATCCGGCAAGATACTCATCATAATAAACTCTGCAATCCCCAACCCAAATGTGCCAAAAGACAATGCATACAAACCTTTCTTCATAACCTATTCAATCTTTCTGTTTTTCCGGCCGCAAAGAAACAACAAAATTATTAAGTGTAATTGTCGCAGATTATGCAATTATTGTCTAATTTTACTGTGTTTTATCAGAAAGTTCATCCGACATGCACGAGAAACTAAAATTCGAACAAATCAAAAAAGATAGTTGTGCCTCATTACGCTACGATTATTCCAGCTTGTACCCGAAAGACGAAATGCCTCTTCATTTTCATCCCGAAATAGAAATATGTTATGTTGTGAAAGGTTCAGGCTACCGGATGATAGGCGACTTTCTGGAGCCGTTCGAGGAGGGAGAAGTCGTACTGGTCCCGACCAACCAACCACATTGTTGGATGTATAACCCCGAAAGCTGCGAGCCTGATGGAAAACGGAGATGCATAGTTGTGCAATTCAATCCCGACTTGCTACAAACCGGCCTGTCTTTTTTTACCGAATGGGAATATGCCGCTCACCGGTTATCGGCAATCCAGCAAGGCATCCTGCTGACAGGCGAAACAGCCGGAAAGATCAAATCCTGCTTAGAAGAAATGAACCTCCTGAATGCAAGCGAAAGGATGCTGATGTTGATCCGCATCCTGCAACAAATCGGAACCACAACCGATTTAATCCCTATCGGTTTGCAGGAAACGGTATTCAACGGCATTACCAAAAACATGCAACGTATGCAACTGATCTTCAAATACGTCATCGAGCATTACAAGGAGAAAATAACTCTTTCGGACGCCGCAAACGTAATCAGCATGAGCACAACGGCGTTCTGCTCGTTTTTCAAACGTGAAACAGGCAAAACGTTTACAAACTTCATCAACGAATACCGGATAGAGGCCGTTGGCACTTTACTCCGCAACTTTCCGGATAAGGACATTAACGAAATAGCCTGGCAATGCGGCTTCACCGACATTCCCTACTTCAATCGCTATTTCAAAAAGATGAAACAGATGACTCCGAAACAATGGAGATACGAAATACAATAAAAAAAAGAATATCCTAATATGAATGCAGAAATTATCCGATTCTTAGACGATTTACGACGCAACAATAATACCGTCTGGTTCCATGAAAATAGAGAACGATATGACAAACTTCGCTGTGCTTTTATCAACGAAGTACAAGAGTTAATCGAACGAATCAGCGTATTTGATCCTGATATACGGGGATTGGATGCCCGGAAATGTCTGTTCCGTATTAATCGCGACATCCGCTTCAGCCTCGACAAGTCGCCTTACAAGACTTATATGTCAGCCTGTATTGCTCAAGGAGGACGTCATAGTATCCGGGGAGCTTACTACTTTCATCTTGAACCGGAATACTGCGTACTGTCTGGCGGTATCTGGTATCCCAAACCGGAAATATTGAAAGTCCTTCGACGTGAAATATACAATAACATAGATGAATTTGTTTCCATCATCGAAGAGCCTTCCTTCAAAGCTCTGTACCCGTCACTCGAAGGGGACATGCTAAAACGTATCCCGGCAGGTTTCCCCTCCGATTCTCCTTACGGCCATATATTAAGGCACAAAGACTTCAGCGTTATCGGTATTAAGCCCGACAGTTTTTTCAGCCAGCCGGACTGGATGGAAGAAACCATCGATTGTTTTCGAAAGCTTCTTCCATTCAACCGCTTCCTGAATGAAATTGTGGATGAATATATGGGAAATCTGTAAAAACACTATTTTCCGCAAATATCCTTAAACGGACAATACATGCAGGCTTTGCCGTTCGGGGTTTGCACGAATGGGGTTTCTGTGTCGAAGATTTCATCCAAGCAATTTCGCAGGCTGTCTTCAAAATCCGTGCGATAGTTGGCGAAGTCCAAAACCTGTTCTGTTTTGAACCGGTCTGTACGATGGTAAATTCCAGGATCGAAAGAGGAAGAAAAGAGGGTCCTCATATAATAGATACCCGGCTGAATAGCTGTTGAAAGCTGAACTGACCTGTTATACATCCATGCATACATAAAGACCTGCATAACCGCTTTGGAACGATCCGTATCTGCTTTGTCGAAAAGAGCTTCTACAGAGGTAAACTGCGTCGTCCCGCTCCCACTCTTATAGTCAATAATGCGGACGACATCGCGTACTTCGTCTATACGGTCGATAAATCCTTTCAACTGGATATTGCTTTTATCCGTCAATGGGAAAAGGCATTTTATCTTCTTTTCCGATTCGATATAACGGAAAGGAGTCTGTTTTGCGTCACGTTCCAGCACTTTCTCCACATATTTGCGAATCATCTCGCCGATCAGGAAGTTTTGTCCGGTGAGTGGACGAACAATGTCCGTTTTAAAGAAAATTTCGGCAAAGGCACGGGCAACCGCTCCCGTCAACATAGGCGTATCTTTTCGGATCGCTTTCAGCAGATCAGCCGTCACCATCTTTCCGCAGAATGGCTGATACAATTCTTCCATCACCTTATGCAGGATACTTCCAAAAACATTACTTTCGATCGTCTCGCTTACCTCCTCTTCTTCACGTATTCCCTCGACAACGGAGAAATAGAATTTAAGCGGACAATCCAGATAGGTATTGACTGCACTCGCCGATATCGCCCGCGTCCCACCACTCCGGAAATCAGCCAGACGGTTCATGACTTCCTCCGTCTTAGCTACCTGCAAGGCAGGAGTCTTGGAAGAAGAGACATTGTAAACAACCAACTTATTCTGTATCGGCTCCTCATAATGATAATGCAACTGATGCACGAAACGGCTAACCTCGCCTGTCTGCAATCCGTTGCTTCTTGTATCATAAAGCAGACTGACATGGCTGGCACGATAAATCAAACGATAGAAATGATACGCCCAAACACTGTCCTGATGTTCGTATGTCGGCAAACCGAATCCACGACGAAGATTATAAGGAATAAATGAATTAGCCGCTTTCCTCAACGGGAAAATTCCTTCATTCATCGAAAGGATAATCAACCGGTCAAAGTCAAGCGCACGAGTCTCCAAAACACCCATGATCTGCAAACCGGAAAGAGGTTCACCTTGGAAAGGAATCGTAATTGTGTCCGTCACACGTTTCAGCAAACGGAAATAGGTGTCGATTTTCATTTCTACATTCGCCTCCCGCATGACTTCCTTCATCCGGTTAACCGTAGCGAAATAATGGAAGATAAACTCCTGTTCGATGTCGTTAATAGTTGAGAGTTGAGAGTTGAAAGTTGAAAGTGGCTCCGCGTCACTGTTTACACTTTCAACTTTCAACTTTCCACCTTCAACAGCTTTATTCAGCTCCTGCAACACGTTAATCAAATAATCGGAGAAAGTTTCCACCGCAGTCACCGGAGTAAAGAGGATGGACAACAATGGCGTCTTATTCAGATCGTCATACGATATGTAAATCTTGTTGTTTTCTGAAATATCTTTTACCAGATTAGAAACCATCTCCGGAGAAGTAGTCGAGATATACCGATGGTTCAGGATTGGCAAGACATCCCGGAAATAGAACACCGGCCTCCGGTCCACATAACGAATATTCTTTTGCAAAGCCAGAATATATTCCATCAAAGATGCGACCGGTGTACCGGCCAACGGATATCCCATCGTCACATTGATCCGTTTGATCTGTTCGGGAATGGCATTCAGAACCGGAATCAACAAATGTTCATCCGGCAGAATCACAGCCGTCCGCAACGCTTCTTCCGCACTCATTTCGTCTTCCTTGCAAAGCTCGTTCAGAATGCTGCACACTTGCTTTGCCTGTCCGATTCCGGAAGGGATGCCGATCACCTCGATCTTCTTTTTGTCGTCATCTTCATTGTCAATAGTCAATTGTCCATTTTCAATTAATTGCGACGGGAATTGCCACAAATTGCGCTCCACGAAGTAAGAGGCTTTATTATCCGGATCCGTCACTTTCGGAGAGGCGTAATCCCAGTAAAAATCAGCTATTCCCCGTTTTTGCAACCCGGAAAGGAAACGTTCTTCAGCCACCGAGAGGGCATTCAGTCCGACAAATACAACCTTTGTATAGGGCAGGTCGCAACATTCGTCTTTCTCCATCTGTTCGACAACTTCCCGAAAAATCATACCTTCATATCCTTTGCCTTCGGTGGCAAGCGCTTCCCGCAAATCGGTATATAGGGCATATAAAATCTGCCAGACCGCCAGAAATTGTTCCTGGTTGGGCGTATCTCCTTTCGGGTAAAAAGAAGACCAAAAAGTCCGGATAGCCGCAATTTGTTCAGGGCTCAGAAAACTAAAATCATTCTCTATCTCACGCAGGTCCGTCACATTGGTGAAGAGCATACGGGCATCTGCCATATATTTATCGATATCGTCAAAATCATTCAGCAGCATTTCCCCCCAATACAAGAACTCGTCGAACGTTTCGGAAGAACCGCTATGTCTCAAATAAATATCATATAGTTTAAACAGCATGCTGATCCGATCGGCAGCCTGCTTTCCGCTCAACTGTACAAACAGATCGTTGATCGTCAGGATCGTCGGCGAGAAAAGAGGCTTCTCAGATACTTCCGACAAGTATTTCTGGAAGAACAGCCCGGTACGGCGATTCGGGAAAACAAAGGCCAGACGGCTCACTTCCGCCCCGTATTCAGAATAAAAAAGGGATGCAACCTGATATAAGAATGGTTTCATTAATTGTTTGGATTAATAAATGATGATTTATCAGTGTATATTACTGTAATATATTTTCTATCATTTGTATTTCTTCCGCTGAAAAGGCTGTATTTTGTAACGCCTTCAGGTTATCTATCAACTGTGCAACCGAACTGGCTCCCACCAGGACGCTCGTCACCCGGTCGTCTTTCAACAGCCAGGCAATCGCCATTTCCGCTAACGTCTGTCCGCGTTGTTTGGCAAGGTCATTCAGTTGTCTTACTTTATTTATTTTTTCTTCCGTCACCTGTTCACGTTGAAGATGGCCTGTAGATTTGGCCGCACGCGAATTATCGGGAATACCGTTCAGATACTTATCCGTCAACATGCCCTGTGCCAATGGCGAGAAGGCGATCATCCCTACTCCTTCCTGCTTCAACAGAGGCAACAAGTCCGGTTCGATCCTGCGATCCAGCATCGAATAACGCGCTTGATGGATCAAGCAAGGCACACGATGTTCTTTCAATACGGCAAGTGCTTTTTCCGTCTGTCCGGCAGTGTAACTCGATATCCCGACATACAGGGCTTTTCCCTGGCGGACGATATCAGCCAATGCTCCCATCGTTTCTTCGACTGGCGTCTGTGGGTCCGGACGATGCGAATAGAAAATATCCACATATTCTAATCCCATCCGCTTCAAACTCTGGTCAAGGCTTGCCATCAGATACTTGCGACTTCCCCAGTTGCCATACGGACCAGGCCACATGTCATATCCGGCTTTTGTGGAAATAACAAGTTCATCCCGATATTGCCCCAGACCTTTCTTCAGGATACGGCCGAAATTTTCCTCTGCCGATCCATACACAGGACCGTAATTATTGGCAAGATCAAAATGTGTAATCCCATTGTCGAAAGCGGCATACGCAATCTGAATAAAGTTACTGAACACATCTACACTGCCGAAATTATGCCACAATCCCAGAGAGATGACCGGCAATAGCAATCCGCTCCGCCCACAACGCCTATAAGCCATATCGGCATACCGGTTATCATTTGCTTTGTACATTTCCATATAAAGATATTTTTATTACAATGAATCTTTTCAGATATACAAATATAATCAAGAATACCAAAAGAACGGGCAATTCGGATAAAATGATCGCTTCTCGGAGGAAACAACATCAACCGCGTAAAACAAAAAAAGGCTATCTTCACAGACAGCCAATCTTCATTGTTAACCTTAAATCTAATACCATGAAAAACACAGTGCAAATATAGAGAGTTTATGTTATGCAGCATAATATTTCCACAAAAAAAAGCTTTCTCTTAACCTGATTTAACCATTTCATGTTTTACAACATAATTTTTCATACACTTTTGACTTAGTCATTCCCTGCACAAGCAACAGACACATTATGATTGAAACAGCCTACAATACTGGATAAAAACGATCCAAACAAAAAACGACTGCCCGGTGCGGGCAGTCGCCTCTTTCCTACCGATCTGCTAATGATCGGAAAATTAATTCTTACTTATTGAAACGTTCTTTCAATTTAGCCAACATATCCTGAGTCATGGAATCCAGATCATATTCCGGTTTCCAGCCCCATTCCTCACGGGCACATGTGTCATCCAAAGAGTTAGGCCATGATTCTGCGATAGCCTGACGTAACGGATCCACATCATATTCCATCTGGAAGTCAGGAACATACTTTTTGATGTTGTTGTAGATAATTTCAGGATCAAAGCTCATGGATGCAATGTTGAAAGAGTTACGATGAACGAACTTCGTCGAATCGGCTTCCATAATTTCAATAGCTGCACGCAGACCGTCCGGCATATACATCATATCCATGAATGTACCCTGCTTGATCGGACATACAAACTTCTCACCTTTGGCAGCCGAATAATAGATATCAACTGCGTAGTCGGTCGTACCACCACCCGGAGGTGTCACATAGGAGATAAGTCCCGGAAAACGTACGGAACGGGTGTCGACGCCGAAACGGATGTTGTAGTAGTCACTCAACAACTCGCCTGAAACTTTCGTAACACCGTACATAGTACGCGGGTTACGGATCGTATCCTGCGGAGTCTTGTCTTTCGGCGTGTTATTGCCAAACACACCGATTGAACTCGGAGTGAATACAGCACAATGCATTTCACGTGCAACTTCCAATACGTTAAACAAACCGCCCATACCGATTTTCCAGGCAAGCTGCGGTTTTGCTTCTGCAACGGCTGACAGCAGTGCAGCCAAGTTATAAATCGTATCTACCTTATATTTGGACACAGTCTCAGCAATCTGCTGTTCGTTTGTAATGTCGACAATTGCAGAAGGTCCTGATTCCAGCAGTTCGCCTTTAGGCTCCTGTCCGGGGATGTAACCTGCTACAATGTTTCCACCGTAGATACCTCTCAACTTCATGGTTAACTCTGATCCAATCTGACCGGTAGAACCAATTACTAATACATTCTTCATTGCGTTTGATGTTCTTTTAAGTTTTTTCGATGGCAAAGGTATAGAGAATAAAAACATTCCGGTATGAATTTCTTGTATTTTTTAGCCTATATATTCAAAAAAAATATGACCTTTGCCGCATCGGCAGACAAATCAGAGACAAAGAAAAAAATGGTTTCAAGAATAATATTTTGCCACTTGTCTGCGATAATAGAGATATAATTGTCAACTTAATTAAAAATACTAACAAAAAACAAAGTTATGTACGGTAAACTGAAAGATTTCCTTACTCAGGAATTGGCAAACATCAAAGCTGCCGGATTGTATAAGAACGAGCGTATCATCACCACTCCTCAAAGAGCCGACATCAAAGTAAACGCAGGAAGCGACGTTTTGAACTTCTGCGCAAACAACTATCTGGGCCTGTCTGACAACCAACGTCTGATCAAGGCTGCCAAAGAAGCTATGGACACACACGGATACGGCATGTCATCCGTACGTTTCATCTGTGGGACACAGGATCTGCACAAACAACTGGAAGCCGCTATCTCCGACTATTTCAAGACCGAAGATACGATCCTGTACGCTGCATGCTTCGATGCCAACGGCGGTCTGTTCGAACCGTTGTTCACTGAAGAGGATGCGATCATCTCCGATGCTTTAAACCATGCCTCCATTATTGACGGCGTACGTCTTTGCAAGGCAAAACGCTACCGTTATGCCAATGCAGACATGGCCGACCTGGAACGTTGCCTGCAAGAAGCCCAGGCACAACGTCACCGCATCATCGCAACAGACGGTGTGTTCTCTATGGACGGAAACGTGGCCCCGATGGACAAAATCTGCGAACTGGCAGAAAAATACGACGCATTGGTAATGGTTGACGAATCCCACTCTGCCGGTGTAGTAGGCCCGACAGGACACGGTGTAGCTGAACAATATAATGTATACGGAAGAGTCGATATCTTCACAGGTACGTTAGGTAAAGCATTCGGTGGCGCCATGGGCGGATTCACAACCGGAAAGAAAGAAATCATCGACATGCTGCGTCAGCGCTCCCGTCCTTATCTGTTCTCTAACTCTGTCGCTCCCGCTATCGTAGGCGCCAGCCTGGAAATGTTCAAGATGCTGAAAGAAAGCGATGCTTTGCATACGAAACTGATGAACAACGTCAGCTACTTCCGTGAAAAGATGTTAGCAGCCGGTTTCGACATCAAGCCGACTCAGTCCGCAATCTGCGCCGTTATGCTGTATGATGCTAAATTATCCCAGGATTTCGCAGCCAAGATGCAGGAAGAAGGCATTTATGTTACCGGCTTCTACTACCCGGTAGTGCCGAAAGGCCAGGCCCGCATCCGCGTACAGTTGTCCGCAGGCCACGAAATGGAACATCTGGATAAAGCAATCGCTGCATTTATCAAAGTTGGAAAAGAACTGAACGTAATAAAATAAAACATACGATTTTTCATTATTCACGTGTTTTTCAAGGCTTGATTCTGCCGCTAACCCTTAGGCAGCAATCAAGCCTTTTTTTATCAAACAGGTTGTCTTTCGGGATAAAAAAATTATCTTTGCCCTTTTACAAGTAAAAATTTATGCAACTCAGTAACTACCATAGCCATTGTACATTCTGTGACGGTCGGAGCACGCCGGAAGACTTCATTAAATTCGCTGTTGCGCACGGGTTCCGCGCCTACGGTTTTTCATCCCATTCACCACTGCCGTTCGAAACATTCTGGAACATGTCTAAAGACGATATGCCCGAATATCTGACAGAAATAGAACGACTGAAAAAGAAATACAGTGACCGGTTGGAAATATACGTAGGACTGGAAATCGATTTCTTAGACGAGAGCTACAACGCGTCCATCCCCTACTTCCGCAATCTGCCGCTCGATTACCGTATCGGTTCCATCCACTTTCTTCCGATCGCACAGCCGCTTGCGGAAGAGAATATGGTGTGTATCGACGGTCCTTTCCGGGAGTACCAGAAGTCTGTCGACGCCTACTACGACGGAGATATCCGCAAGCTGGTCGCCCACTATTTCAGTTCCACACGGCGAATGATCGAGGCAGGCGGAATCGACATCGTCGGGCACATGGACAAGATATACATGAACGGGCACAAATGCGAAGGCTTCGACCAGCAAGCGGACTGGTATCAAAAACCGTTCAACGACTGTCTGCACCTGATCGCCGAAAAGGGACTGATGGTCGAAGTCAACACGAAAAACCTCGTGAAGAAACAGGAGGTCTACCCGCATACCGACTATCTGCACCGCTTACGTGAGCTGGATATTCCGGTGATGGTAAACTCAGACTGCCACTATCCCGACCTGGTGAACGACGGACGTGCGGAAGCATTCGAACTGCTGAAAAAGGCCGGGTTCAAATCCACCCGCGAACTGATCGGCGGACAGTGGCAGGATGTGGCGATCTGACGCATTTGTAACGCTATTGTAATACGTATTTCATTTCATCGAAATACAGAAATACGTCCTTTGCAGAAATAAATTATATTTGTAATAAAAAAGAGACAAAGATTATGGATATGCCGAAGATTCTTGTAGTGGACGATGAAGAGGATTTATGCGAAATCCTCAAGTTCAATCTTGAGATAGAAGGGTATGAAGTAGACACGGCTTTTAGCGCCGAAGAAGCGTTGAAGATGGATATAGCCTCCTACCAACTGCTGCTTTTAGATGTCATGATGGGTGAAATATCCGGATTCAAGATGGCCAGCATCCTCAAGAAAGAAGAAAAGACGGCCGATATCCCCATCATCTTCCTGACAGCCAAGGACACTGAAAACGATATGCTGACAGGCTTCAACTTGGGAGCCGACGACTACATATCCAAGCCTTTCTCCATCCGTCAGGTGGTGGCACGTGTGAAAGCCGTGCTGCGCCGCACATCAGACAAGGAGAAAGTGCCGGAAAACGAATGCCTCAAATATGAAACTCTCTCACTCGACACGAAGCGCATAAAAGCCTCCGTAGACGGACAGGAAGTCCCGCTCACCAAAAAGGAATTCGAGATACTGAAACTCCTTCTTGAAAACAAAGGAAACGTGTTCTCGCGCGAGGAGATCCTTTCCCGGATATGGAAAGACGAAGTATATGTGCTCGACCGCACCATCGATGTAAACATCACCCGCCTGCGCAAAAAGATCGGGCCATACGGCAAAAACATCGTGACGCGGCTCGGCTTCGGATACTGCTTTGAAAATTAAAAATTGAGAATTAAAAATTAAAAAATAAACGAACGGGCACTTATTCTTACATTCCAAGATGATTTCTTACTTCTTAATTTTTAATTTTTACTTCTTACTTCTTAATTCTTAATTTACCCCATGGTCAAGATAGAATCAACGACAAACAGCAGAATACCTTTCAGCCAGCGACTTTTCTGGTCGATATTCGCCATGTTCCTGGGGTTCACGGCTTGCTTCCTGTTGTTCCAGTATCAGCGGGAACGGGAGTTTGCCCAAGAGAAGTTGAACAACGTGTTGGGGAATTACAACTACCAGTTGTTCCGCCGCACGCAACAGACTGAGGATATCAACCAGGTGGTTCACCAGTTTATCGACGACATCCCCCAAAAGGATCTTCGCGTGACCATTATCGATCCGGCAGGGAAAGTGTTGTTCGACAATAGCGGAGCCGAGGAATTCAACAACCATAACGACCGCAGCGAGGTACGCAAGGCACGCCTCTACAATGAAGGGTTCGCCATCCGTTCGTCCAACTCGACCGGCAAGCGCTATTTCTACACGGCGACGAATATCGGCGGGTATATCTACCGCTCCGCCCTCCCCTGGGACCCTTACACACAGCGCGTACTGACGATCGACAAGGATTTCATCTATTTTATGGCGTTGATGACGCTGATATTTTTCTTCGTCCTCTCCCGCTTCACGTTCAGCATCGGACGGACGATCTCGAAGCTGCGCGACTTCGCCCTGAACGTGGAGAAAGACCGCATACCGAAGAACGAATATGTCTTTCCTAACGACGAGCTTGGAGACATATCGAAGAATATCGTCGGACTTTACCACCGCCAGCAGAAGGCCAAGGACGAGCTTTCGATGGAACGCGAGAAGCTGATCAAGCATTTCCAGTACGCAAAAGAAGGTTTCGCCATGTTCACACCGGAAGGCAGGGAGATATTGTCCAACATCTTGTTCGTACAGTTCGCGAACCTGATTTCCGACATGCAGATACGACAGTCGGAAGACGCGGTCGACATTCCGGAACTGGAACCGATCCATCTGTTCCTCTCCAAAAACATCCCGAACACGAACCGCAAGCGGAAAGTGTTGCGCGAATCGGTCACGGTGGACAAGAACGGAAAGATTTTCCTGATCGAATGCATTCTGTTCCTCGACAACAGCTATGAGATATCTATCAACGACATCTCCCGCCAGGAAGAAGAGAGCCGGATGAAACGGCAGCTGACGCAGAACGTGGCGCACGAGCTGAAAACTCCTGTCAGCAGTATCCAGGGTTATCTCGAAACGATCATCAGCAATCCGCAGCTGCCGGACGACAAACGCCAGTTCTTCCTCGAACGCTGCTACTCGCAAAGCACGAGGCTGACGGGGCTGCTGCGCGACATTTCGGTATTGAACCGGCTGGACGAAGCTTCCGAAATGTTCGAGCTGTCGGAAGTGAACATCCAAAAACTGGTCGGCGAGATCGAGAAGGAATGTTCGAAGGAGATGGAAGAAAAGAAGATCACGACAGAGGTGGCTCTTCCGGGCAACCCTACGATCTATGGCAATTATTCGCTGCTCTACTCGATCTTCCGCAACCTCTACGACAACGCGATCGCGTATGCGGGCGAAGGCATCCATCTCACGGTGAGTTGCTACAAGGAAGATCCGAAATTCTACTACTTCAGTTTCTCGGACAATGGCATCGGCGTCTCGGAAGAGCACGTGAACCGCATCTTCGAACGCTTCTACCGCGTCGATAAGGGGCGCAGCCGTAAGGTCGGCGGGACCGGCCTGGGACTCTCCATCGTCAAGAACGGCGTAAACTTCCACAAAGGACAGATCTCAGCCAAGAGCGGACTGGGCAAGGGGATGACATTCTTCTTCACACTCAAGAAAAAGATTTGATTCTGTGACTTTTCTCTTGAAAGAAAAGTCACTACTCCTTCACGCTATCTGTATTTGTTCTATTCTGCCCAATAAGATACAAAAATTATACCACAACACATAATCAATTGGATAACAGAATAATAATCAAGCAACAACCGGCACCCTCTGTCCAAATTTCAGACAGGAGTGTCCAATATTTTGACAGTTTCGCGTCGCCTTCCTCCCGGCAATTCCAACATTTTTCAATATCTGTTGAAAATTAAAGGATAAAATAATTGTTTCCTGCCCAATTTAAGGTATATTTGTCAGCGATGTGATGCCCGATAATAAAGATACGGAAAAAAACATCCCGGCGGGGTTCCCGACAGCACAAAAACAAAGAAAAACACGTTGGCGGGACCCCCGACAGCATGAAAACAAAGAAAAACACGTTGGCGGGACTCCCGACAGCATGAAAACAAAGAAAAACACGTTGACGGGACCCCCGACAGCATGAAAACAGAAGAATAATATTTAAACGATGTACCATGTCTGAAATTAAAGGTTTTGATTTATCCCGTCTTACCCAAGACGAAAATTTTGGCTTCCACAGTTTCGCGATCGTGGAGTTTGAGAAATGCAAAGACTCCAAAATCACAGAGTTCGTAAACAACTACAAAGTTAAATACAACGTATTTGACGGTTCCATGAAAGTCAGCGGCGGCGAAAACGTCCTCTCCTATGATGTCACCCGCCTCGACAAGGTCCGTGACGATGCCTACAGAGGATTAAAACGCCAGAACAATGTCGCGATGAATGATTTCGATCCGGTGATCGCCGAGATCGCCCGCCAAATCGATATCATCCTGCGCCGCAACGGCGATCCCTGCTCACTGCCTTACCTGGCTGAAAACAGTGCTGTGATAAACCTGATCCAGGATTTGGAAGAATTTGACAACCACTCGGAAGAAGAAGAACGCCCCGGCGAACTGTCCGATCCGACCAACTCGCCGTTGGACGGTGTTTCGCTGGAAGACGTCACGAACCGTCTCCAGATGGCCGGCCTCGAAAGATGGGTGATGCGATTGAAGGAAGCGAATGAGAAATTCATCTCCTTCTTCACCAACCGCAACAGCCAGCAGGCTACCATCGTCACCGGCGCGACCAAAGCGGCCCGCCAGGAAACCGATGCCGCCTACCGCGCTGTCGTCAAACGCCTCAACGCGCTGGCCGAAGTGAACGGCGAGACGGACTATCTGGAGATCATCAATAACATCAACCGTCTCATCGACCGCCAGAAAGCCATCCTCGCCACCCGCAAAACCATCAACGCCAAAAGAGCCACCCAAAAGCCGGAAGGCGGCGGCAAGCCGGGGGAGGAAAGACCGGGAGAACTGTAAACAATTGTCAATTGTTTTTCACGCTTTCTACCGGATTTGCATTCGCCGCCTTCCAACTTTGGAAGAATACCGCCAGGAAGGAGATCAGGAGGCAGAAAAGACCAGCAACGATGAAAATCAGCGGGCTAAGCGCGATCCGGTAGCTATAGTCCGCCAGCCATTGCTTCATGAAATACCAGCTCAGCGGCGTCGCGATCACGAACGCAATCCCGACATATGTCAGGAACGTACCGACGAGGCGCACCAGGATTCCCCGGTTGTCCGAACCGAACACCTTGCGGATCGCTACCTCCTGCGAACGTTGCAGGATGAAATAGGTCGACATCGCAAGCAAACCCAACAGCGAGATCAGGATCGCAATGCAGGCGAAGATCACCACGATCTTGGCCAGACGAATCTGCGATTCGAAATGCGTACGGATGCCCTGGTCGATAAACTGTCCCTCGAAAGGAACACCCGACACCTCCTCGAAGACTTTGCGCACGGACTTGTATGCCTCGACGGGATCACCCTGCACCTCGACCACGTAGCTCCACGGCCACCAGCCTGATTCCATATTCCGGAAACGGAACATTACCGGCGAATTTTCCTGCGTAATGTCCCTCAACTGGAAATCACGGATCACCCCTAAGACGGGTGTCACATCTTCGCCCCACCTGAAAGAAGGGGCATCTTCCGACAATTCCATCTGTTTAAAAGCCAGCTCGTTCAAATACCACCCCCCATCGGCGTTGGCCACTCGGTTGTCCGACTTGATCTCGAAACCGAAAATGCGGAAAGCGGCGCTGTCGACCTGTATCTGCTGGAAGCTGAGCGATTTGTCCTCGTAAGTTCCACTCATATTGTTCGTCCCGCTCGAAGGTGTTCCGTTGCTGTGGCCGACAGCCTTGACCATCGGAAGCTGGCGCAACATATCTTCCGCCCGTTCCATCTCGCTTTTGGAACGGAAAATGTTATACGATTCGATTATGTTCGTCGTGTTGTAGCCCAACGGCGCGTGGATCAGATGGTCGATCTGGAGATACATCGTCAGCGAGGCGGCGATCATGGCGATCGTGATCACATTCTGGAACGTGATGAAGACCTTGCTGAACACCATCTTCGTCTGCCGGCGGAACGTCCCGCGTACCACGTCGATCGGTTTGGCCGATGAGATCATCAATGCCGGAAGCACCCCTGACAAGGCTCCCGTCAACACGATAAACAGGAGGATCGCCCCTATCCAAAGCGGTGTCGCCAACACATCGAACGTCAAGCGCACCTGCAACAAGTCATTGGCATACGGCAGTGCCGCCTTGGCAAACATCAGCCCGATGGCAAACGAAACGACTGTCAGGAAAGTAGCCTCCAACATCAACCGCAGGAACAGTTCCACACGCGAAGACCCCAAGAGGCGGCGTGTCGCCATCTCCTTCGCCCGCTGGCCGGCCTGTGCCACCGTCAGGTTTATATAGTTGATGATCGCGAAAATCAGGATCAGAATGCCGACGGACATCAAGACCAACGAAAAGCGCTTGTCGCCTTGGTTCAAGCTATGCGACGCCGTATTTCCGAAATAGATATCCGAAAGTGGAACAACGCGTGCTTCCTTCACGAAATCATACCGGTAAATCCAATACCGCTCTTTGAAAAAGCTCTGTATCTCATCCGTCCGCCCCTTCAAGTCCATCCCCGGCTTCAGCAACAGGAACGAGACGCACGAGCCGGCGTTACCCGGATTCGTCTTCGACAGTGATTGGTTGAACTCCGTCACCCGCTCGATACGCACCAACAGGTCCGCATTCGGAATCACCGAACGGTTGATGTCTTCCATGACACCGGTAACCATGACACTCGTCGAGTCGCTAATGCGCAAGCTCTTCCCGATCGGATCGTCATTGCCGAATATCTTACGGGCAAAGCTTTCCGAAACGACCGCGCTATAAGGATCTTCCAAAAGCCGGTCGCGGTCGCCATCGAGTATCTTGAATGAAAAGAGGCCGAAAAACGTCGAATCCGCATATACGAGATCGGCAGTCAACTTCTTGTCTCCATAAAAAATTTGTTTACTCTTCCCTTGATCCGTGATGACCGGACAGACTTTCTCGATCTCCGGATACCGCTCTTCCAGCCAATAGGAAACCGGGACACCCGATTCCAAAAACTCTTCATTGCCGATGGCAACGATCCGGTCGTAATTCGCCTGTTGTTTGTCGATATTCAATTCCCGTTCCACATACACCGCAATCAGGATCACGAACATCAGCGAAACAGACAGCCCGAAGACGTCGATCGCCGTATACCCCTTGTTCCGGCTCAGGAATTTCAGAAAAGATTTTATATTTAACAGATTATTCATAGTGTATTCCATTTATAATTCATAACCCCAAACTCATATCTCACAAAGAACATATCCGACTTTCCCAAGCCGGATATGATCACAAAACAATTAGAATGTGTCTATGTTCTATTTTACAAAAATTAAATGAATTCGTTTACGGACGACACGATACTTCCGTCGAACAGGTTGATCACCCGGTGGGCGAAGCTCGCATCGTGTTTGGAGTGTGTCACCATAACAATGGTGGTTCCTTCTTTGTTCAGTTCGGTCAAGAGCTGCATCACTTCGGCTCCGTTTTTGGAGTCCAGGTTACCGGTCGGCTCATCGGCGAGGATGATTTTCGGATTCGAAACAACGGCACGGGCGATGGCGACACGCTGCTGCTGACCTCCGGAAAGCTGCTGTGGGAAGTGGTTGGCCCGGTGGCTGATGTTCATGCGCTTCAAGATGTCATTGACCATCTGCTTGCGCTCGCTTGCCTTCACTTTGAGATAGGTAAGCGGCAACTCCACGTTTTCAAAGACATTCAGTTCGTCGATCAGATTGAAACTCTGGAACACGAAACCGATATTTCCTTTACGCACCTGCGTACGTTCTTTTTCTTTCAAGTGTCCGACTTCCCTGTCCGCCAGGTAATAGTTGCCCGATGTCGGGTTGTCCAACAGGCCCAGGATATTCAGCAAGGTGGACTTGCCACAGCCGGAAGGGCCCATGATTGCCACAAACTCACCATCCTTCACTTCCATCGACACGCCGTTCAACGCGATCGTTTCCACCTCTTCCGTACGGAAAAACTTACTTAATCCTTCAATTTTAATCATGACTGTATCTGTTTTTTTTATTATTGCTTCTTCTTGCCTATCTATAGGCAAACAGCGTGCCAAAGCACATAAACCATTTATTTACAACCCTATAATAATTTCAATATTTTCCGCGAGTGTCTAATTTTTGGACAGTGGTGTAAAGATATTAGACACTCGCCGGGAAAACGAGATCCCGGATTATTCCGATTTCAAGCTATCGACCGGATCTTCGTTCGCGACATCCCAGATGCGGTACACGATACATATCAAGACCACCAGGCAGACAAACAATGCCCCTGCCAAGAAGATCCACGCACTAAGAGGTATCTTTTCCACAAACTGCTGCTGCCAGTGTTTCGCGACAAAATAAGATATGCCGCATCCTAATAAAATCGCAGGGAGGGCGATACGAAGGACGTCTTTCAAGAATATCCGTAGAATATCCTTCATCGTAGCCCCGTTCACTTTGCGGATGGCCAATTCCTTGCGGCGTCGGTTCACTTCGTCGTTCGTATAGCCGATCAATCCGATCAGGGAGATTATCAGCGTTATTAATCCCCCGATCATCACTTCGTCGCGGAACTTCCGGGAACTGCTGTACAGGTCGACCATCTGAACGGAATAAACCGTCAGTTTCGGCTCTTGGCCCGGCATCAGCTCTTTCAATCTCTCATTTACTTTTCCGACTGCATCAGGAGTCATCCGGTGGAATTTCACCAACAAATGGGCAGAAGGACGTTGACGGTAGAACAAGACGGAAGGACGTGCATCCATATCGATGAGCGAACCCATGATATAATTCTCATATACCCCGCAAATCGTATAATACTTCGAGCCATACCGATCATGTTCCGATATATAAATGGATTTACCGACTGCACCGTCCGGCCAGTCCACGAATTCTTTCATCTTCTCCACAAAAGCACGGTTCACCATCACTTCGTCCGAAACCGGGATATTCTCGGTGAACGAGCGGCCTTCTATCACCGGTATTTCCATTAAGTCAAGGAATCCGTTGCTCACCCAATACTGGTCTGCAATATTAAAAAGTTCCTTTTCCGACTCCGGTAAAGCGATATTATTGCCCGACATCGACCAAAAAGGTAACGAATAGGAAGTCGACACCGCTTCTACTTCCGGCAGGCGCATCACTTCATCCAGCACCTTATAACGAGTCGTGGAATCGATCGCCGAAATACTGCAATAGGCCAGCCGGTCATACGAATAACCCGGATCACTGTTCACCATATACGCATGTTGTCTGCCGACAATCAATAACAAGGTCACCAGCAAACCCGCCGCAATAAACTGGAGGAAAAGCAGACAGAGTTTCCAGACACGGCGACTTTCACGGAAATTACGGAACGCGGCAGCCACCGGAATACGGGCGAACAAACAGCCCGGAACCAAGCCGGTCACCAGAAACACAATCACGCAAACCCCCAGTAGTACCAAAGCCCCTTTGGATAATAACAACGTTTCGACCGAAACATCCAATAAATCATAAATGATATCCCGACAAAGAAAAATCAGGAAAATACTCACCATGATCGAACAGACCATGTGTACCAGCGTTTCCGACAAAACCATGCTATGGATATTCGTTTCCGAAGCCCCGTACGACTTATGCACGGCTACTTCTTTCGTCCGGTTGACGATCGAAGAAATGGTAATGAGAATATAGTTCATGATAGCCGTGAACAAAAGGGCAAAGGCCAGAATCCCCAACATCATAACCATGTTTTTTACCTCTCCCGCTTTGCTATGCAAGTCGAGCAAGGGCCTAAGCGTATAAGTCAGTTCGTAGCCCGACTTTCTCAAAGCTTCCTGATCGTGGTGCCGGAGCGTCATATCATGAATAGCCGGAGTCAGGCTATCAGGCGTGACTCCCGGTGACAGACGCACATAACCGGCATAACGGTCGTTACCCAACCAGTTGTTCAAACTCTCCGGATCCATGCCGGACATGGCAACCAACATATCGTAACGCAAGCTGGCATTCTGGGGCAGATCCTCGAATACACCTCCGATCGTCACCTCCAAACCGGGATTCTCATCGGGGATGATCGTCAAGCCTTCCACTTTTTCGATACCTCCCATCTTTTCCGCCAACGAACGGGATATCATAGCATACCACGGTTTGGCCAACACCACTTTCGGATTACCGGACAGGATCGGCACAGGGAAGATATCGAACACATTACTGTCGGCCATCATGATATAACGGGCGGAATAACGTTGTTTGTCAGGTGTCGTGAACAGGGTATTATCTCCACCGATATAGGTAAGCCGGGTAGCGTCTTCCACACCCGGAATCTCACTCCGCATAGCGGGAGCTACAGCACCGCTTACCTGATAATAGTCTTCCTCTTTCCCGTTCATGCTATAATTCTCATAGATCCGGTAAATCCGGTCCGCATCCGGATAGAAGGTATCGTAAGATTGTTCAAAATAGATCTTCGCAATCATGACCAACGCAACAGACAACCCCACACTCAGCGAGATGATCTTCATTACATTATGACGTCCTTTTTTGAACAATGAGCGTATGGCAATATTCAAGTTTCTCATATCTATCGTGTTTATCTGCTTTTCCTACTATCGTTACTCTGATTTCAAACTATCAACCGGATTAGAATTCGAAACGGCCCATGCACGGTACAGGACACAAGCAATGATCAAAACATAGACCATCATCGCTCCGGCCAGGAAGATGAAAAATCCGATGGGCGCCTTTTCCGTAAATTTCTCCAACCATCCCATACCGGAATAATAAGCGACAGTCATACCGATCACGATAGCGGGAATCGCAATATAGGAAATGTCTTTCGAAATCATCTTCAAGATACTCCATGCCGTCGCCCCGTTCACCTTACGGATCGCAATTTCGCGTCCACGACGGTTCGTTTCGTCACTGGTATATCCCAGCAGACCGATCAATGCAATAATCAAGGTCACGATTCCCCCGATCATAACCGAGTCGCGGAACGTGCGGGAATCCTTATACAGGTCTATCATATCCATATAATAAGCCGTCACCGTAACATTTCGGTCGGGCATTACATCTTCCAGCACCTTTTGTGCCTTTTTTATATTCTCCGGTGACATCTCATGGAATTTGATCAGGATCATCGGTGCATATCTATCATAGAACAGGGCGGTCGGACGTGTATCCGGATTACCGGTACTGCCAATACAAACATCTTCATACACACCACAGATGGTAAACGGTTCTCCATTCTGGCTATGTTCCGTAATTATAATGTTCTTGCCAATCGCACTCCCGGTCCAACCAGCCACCTGTTCCATCTTTTCGACAAAAGAACGGCTGACCATCACTTTGTTCGAAGCCGAACCGTCAGAACGGAACACCTCTCCTTCAATAACCGGAATCTCCATCAAGGAAAAGAAATCATCTTTCACCCAGTACATATCGGCAATATTAAACAGTTCGCGGTCATCTCCAGGAAGTGAAACATTATTTCCCGACATCCCTGAAATCGGCAGGTCATAGCAGGCAGAAACTTTGTCAACTTCGGGTATCTTGCGCAATTCCTCGATTGCCGTATTACGGACGGATTCTTCCACACCCTGTGTCGAGCAATAAGCCAACTTCTCATAGGCATATCCGGGATCGACATTTACCATATAGTCATACTGCTTATTGATAACCGACAATAATGCCACCAGATAGGCTGTTGCCAAAAACTGTATGAACAGCAGGCAAAGTTTCCAGTACCTGCGGGATTCTTTAAAATTACGGAATGCGGCAGCCACCGGAATACGCAGGAACATATAGGTCGGGATCAAACCGGTAATGAAAAAGATCACGATGCAAACTCCTATCAGTATCACAATAGTCTGTGTCGAGAACAATGCTCCCAACGTTGCCCCTAACAATTCTTCCGTTTTCGTACGGAACAGAACGATCAGAAAAGCGGCAAGCAACAAAGAAATCAGCATATGCAAACACGTCTCCGACATGATCATACCGAACAGGTTCTTATCTGAAGCCCCATAACATTTATGAACAGCCACCTCTTTGGTTCGGTTGATCAACGTGGAAATCACGATAAGCACATAATTCATCGCAGCCGTAAAGATGAGCACAAAAGCCAGAAAGCCCAACAGGGAATTCATGCTCTTCACCTCATCACTGTTACTGTGCATGTCCATCAACGGAACCAGGCTATAAGTCAAATCAATTCCCGCTTTTTTCACCTCTTCCAGATCGCAATGCCGTCCTTGCATCTCACGAATGGCAGTCGTCAGGCTTTCCGGATCAGTGCCGGGATAAAGTTTTACATATCCCAGATAACGGTCATTCCCCAGCCAATTTTCACGACTCCACTTGCTCATACCTTCCAAAGATGCAACAATCTCAAAACGCAAGTGGGAATTTTCAGGTACATCTTCAAACACACCTCCTATCGTATAGGTTTGTCCTGGACTGGATTCAAATTCAAATTCCTTGTTCACTGCCTGTTCTGCACCTCCCAACAGTTTGGCAATGCGATTCGAGATCATCACATATCCCGGACGGGACAAAGTCTCTTTCGGATCACCGATCAGGATAGGACGCGGCAACAGATCGAAAACATTCGTATCGCCCATCACGACATAACGGGCGGAATAACGGTTTCCATCCTGTGTCTTGAACAACTCCTTGTCACCCCCGATATAGGTCAAACGAGTTGCTTTTTCAACCTCCGGTATCTCGACTTGCATAGCTGTAGCCACGCCTCCGCTCACCTGCCCGTAGGACTTATATTCACCATCCCGGATGATGTTTTCGTGCAACCGATAAATACGGTCGCTATCCGGATAAAACTTATCAAACGAACGTTCAAAACACACTTTCGATATCAGGACAAGTCCCATCGCCAGTCCGACTCCCAGAGATAAAATCTTTATCCCATTACTTCTTCCTTTCTTAAAAAGCGAACGTAATGCTATGTTCAAGTTTTTCATATCGCGTATTTATTATATTCCGTCCATTAAAATTCAAAAAGCGTGCCAAAAGAGTCAATAAACTAAAATACAAATAGATAAAAGCACGATCATTTTTTTTAAGTGTCCAATTATTTGACAATGGTGTACAATAATTAGACACTCCTGATGGGTAAAACATCGAAACTAGTTCACGGAAATGCAATTGACGTCCCACAAGGATATTTCATATATTTTGTACTTTTGCAAACATGAAACGTAATATACTCGCTCTTTATCTGATCAAACTATCCAAATGGTTCACATTGGTTATGCCTATCATCGTGCTTTTTTACGAAAAACACGGATTAGGATTGCAGGATGTGTTTATCCTGAAGAGTGTCTATTCGATAGCAGCCGTTGCCTTGGAGATCCCTTCAGGCTATCTGGCTGATGTTTGGGGACGCCGCAAATGTCTGATATTAGGATGTATCCTTTTCTTCTTCGGATATCTATGCTATTCGTTCACCTCGACATTCACGGCTTTTCTTTTCGCTGAAATCTTGTTGGGGACAGGACAGACATTGGTAAATGGTGCAGATTCCGCTCTGTTATACGATACTACCGCCCAATACAAGAAAGAAAATTTATACTTACGATATGAAGGACGGATCACGATGATCGGCAACTTCGCTGAAGCGCTGGCAGGTATCTTTGGTGGTTTATTGGCGACTTATTCCCTTCGTCTTCCTTTTTATGCGCAGGCTGTGATTGCATTTACAGGTATTCCGGCAGCATTCATGCTTAAGGAGGTCAACCGTTCCAATAAAATACAGAATCCGGTAAACGAGATTGTCCGGATCATCAGATATTCGCTGATAACGAACAAGCAACTTTGCTACAATATCATGTATTCAGGTATAATCGGGGCAGCGACTCTCACGATGGCTTGGTTCGTACAACCGGTTTTAATGTATCTGAAAACTCCCGTTTCCTGGTATGGCGTTATTTGGACGGTACTGAATCTGACAGTTGGCTTCGCCGCTCTCTGGTCCGACCGGGTGGACAACTACTTCGGTCCGCGTAAGATGGGAATCCTGATCCTCGTTTTTATAGTCGGCGGATATGTCTCCCTGGCTTTCAACCTTACGTACGCCGGCCTTGCCATCTTGTTCGTCTTTTATATCTTCCGCGGTTTTGCCACCCCCATCCTCAAAGGATACATCAACCAAATGACTTTTTCCGACATGAGGGCGACAGTGCTTTCCATCCGCAACTTCATAATCCGCCTGATGTTCGCCGCTATCGCCCCCTTTATCGGTTGGCTGAATGACATGTATTCGCTCCAGGTTGCCCTACTCGTCTCAGCAGGGATCATATTGCTGCCGGGAGGGATATTTCTGGGGCTTCAGTTTAGAAAAGAAACAAGTTAAAAAGGGACATTGCACAAATTGCTGATCTTATCTACATTCTTGATATAGGAATTATGCTCCCACAGGCGTCCGGCACAATATTGATCGAAAGTATCCTGCAATGATTTCTCATCATCAAGGCTATTCACCAGTTCCGGTATCAAGATCTCGGCAAAAACAAAAATGCCTTTTTCCGGTACAAGGACAAGATTGCTCTTGGGTTGTATAGACATTGATTTTTCAAGCATATCGAGTGGGACAATGCGGTAACGCTTTTCACCTTCCTTATCCGAAATCAATAACAGATAATCAGTACTACGAGCCGGAGAAATAAATAGTATATCATCAATCGAACCGGCAAAAGCAAAAAGCATATTCGGTTGTGACATTCCCTTTTTCAGATTGGACAGGCCTACTTCGCCATTCTTAAAAACCGTAACCAGCAAATCTTCCTTGTCTTCCGGGTTATAAGAGAAAATAACACTTCCCCCTTCTCCTCCCCACTTTCCGATCTTGGGACTTACGGAATAGGCTATTTTGCCATTTTTAAACAAGGAGACAAAGACATGGTTGGGCGTGTATCCCAGGTCATGCTTCTTTTGCAAAGGATTGCAACGCAGAGCTGATGTCCGGATTCCTAAATTAATTTGAGTGTTTGCATTTTTAATGCGCAAAGCCTTTTCCTGGACATTTTCTTCGTTTACGGACAAAACCGGAGCAACCGCTTCCACCTCTTGAACCGCTGTCATTTCAGGGACTACAGAACGTTTATCAAAAATATATTCATTCCGTTCTGCACTAAAATACGCAGGAAACTCCGGCATCTTAGGAACAGAATCCAGCTTTTGCCGATGGCGCAACTTGACAAAATCCGCCACGTTGCCAACCGGTTTGATCAGATTGGAACTGGCAGAACGCGTATATACTTCACCTTTCACCTCTACCACTTCATTGATTGGCGCCACTCGAAACGCCAAAACCAGACGTCCGTCTTCATATTCATACAAACGGCAACGTATATACGCCTGATAACGATCCCGATCTTCTTTTTTACCTAATAGCCTGATCACATTTTGATTGACAGAACGAAGGTAAACATCGCTGTCATTATGAGCAAACCTTAACTCCTGGTCCAATCCGGTCAGATATCCCTTATCATTGACTCCGATATAAAGTGTTCCCCCTTCCGTATTCATGAACGATGCAATCACACGAGCCAGGACAAGGCTCTGCTCCTCTGTCGCGTTTTTGTCGGCATGGATAAATGCAGATGTCTTAAATTCTTTTTCTACTCCTTCATGGCCGAAAAATACGGGTATGTACACTCTAGTTTTTTTCTCCCAGACTTTACAACCAAGCAAAACATTAATATTCTCGCAAATCAGTTCCTGCAGGTCATCATCCTTTTCTTTCAGATAGGACATGATATTAAAATAGCGTGCCAACTCAGCTACCGTACGGTTTTTATTTTGCATAAACGATTGCAAATCGGACTGGACGGAAGTCAGGGGACGGGAGTCGAACCAAGTCTGTAATACTCGTATAACCTGTTTGTTATTACGCAAACGCAAGCTGTACCGGTCCATATCTAACGCTTCCATACGATCCGACAATCCCTTAAAAGTTTGCCGGCATTCAACTCCCTCTCTGTTTTTCAATAATTCGGAGTCCAGTGAATTAACCAAATAGATATAGTCGGAACAAAGCCCGTAATAATCAGCCAATTCTTTGTTTCCCACAAAACGGCACAAAAATATCAGGACATTATAAGCATTGAAGCATCCACATATATCTTCGCTGTCGCCTATCAACGAATCTACACAATAAATGAGTTCCTTCAACTGGCTCACCGTTATCCTATCCGACTCGTCATATAAATCGGGAGTTACTGTTTTACTTTCACTTTCAGGCATCTCATCAGTCTGAGCCGATTCATCAAGAGCACTCTCCGGAACTTCAAGATTTAGGCTTTGGAAAGCGACGAAGAAAGGATTGTTTTTTTCTTTCAAACGTTGCAACTCTTCCTTGTCTTTATTGACTTTCAGCACTTCTTTCGTCATGAAGAAAAAGAAACTGCGCAAATTTTCCAATACATTATTATATAAACCTTTTTCGTCTGGAAATGGGATATGGGACAGCACTTTGATCGTATTTTTCAATTTGTCCGCCGATAAACCTCCATATTCCACCTTATAGAAGTTACCGGCCTTATACTTCTTATGGGGATTAGTCGTTGTTGCCGTCATGCCGGTAGAAAGCAACCACCAGACTTTGCCTTCTGCAATATCGATCACTTTCCCGATTACATTTTTCTTCCTGACACAATCCGGATACATATATTCATTGAAATCCTGTATCAGGGAAAGCTTGACTTCACTTCCTTCCACGCTCTTTACTTTCGCACGGAATATCTCGTTGACAACAAACATATCCATAAAACCAGGGATGATATAATAGCATGAATTTATGTAAGCGAATGGCAAACAGGCCTTCATTCCCCGGTATGGGGCATCTATAATTTCCATCTTCAGAGACATGTCTTCCTTGTCGATATGCAGGATCCGGACCTTGACCCGTTGATCCGGACGCAGAAAATGGTCTGTCTCCACCTCTTCCTCTTCCATCTCGATCTCTGGTATCTCAATCTCTTTCTCATCTGATCCGGTATCCACAAAAGCCGGAGAAGACATTGGTTGCGACAAAGGATAATCTTCCGCTACCAGATTCCAATATGAACGGAAATCACGGATATTCTTACAAGCATCAAAATTCAAAGATAACCGGCTAAAAGAAGCGACAAACAAACGGTTTTTCAACACAGTAGCCCGGTCTTTACGCCCTTTCCACGAGTTACATCCCAATTCAACCAATGGGCTCAACGTAAACCCATCGTTATCAAGGGTGATCATATTTTTTTCATTTCGACATTGCCTCCACTTTTTACTATCTTCCTGGAAAAGACATGCTTTATCATCTGCTTGTAGCATGATGAGACGTTCCAAGATCTTTATCTCATCAAAATGTTGGAGATGCTCCCACTGGATACGGTCACCCAATGTATTCTCGCCAGTGAGCAAAGTATATGACTTATTTTTCAGCAGTTCACTATACGGTGATGGTATACGGGAAAGATAACGGCATATACGGGCAGCAATCAGTGAAAGGTCATCCTCCTTTTGCCGACATTGTCCACAGATCAAGAAGACAAAAGTATGCAAACGGACCGACTCGGTTATCAGAGGATGAAGCGTGTCCCAATCATCGGAGAACCAATATTCAGATACCTTATCATCCATCTCCTTTGCTTTCCGTTTCAATACGCCGGAAAAATCACTGCATTCCTCTTCTGTCATCAGACCATTGGTAATTAGCCTGCAAACGATATCGATCAGTACCGGAAGATTCTGGGAAAAACCAGTCAAATCGTATGACAGCAGATAATATATTTTTAGGATCTCGTCATGTACATGCCAAATGTTTCCACTCTGTTCCAACTTACGCAAAACAGCCTTCAGATATTCATTCGTCTTTCCTTCCGACAAGCAACGGCAAACTTTCAGTTTCAAAGAAAGACGATCCATCCTGTCAAACAGTTCAGTTCTTTTTTCATCCGCCCTCCTCTGGTATACTGTTTGCAAATAGTCCGATTCCTCTCCCATCCACCGGCAAAGGTCGAAGGCCTTCTCTAAAGCTTTAGCGGCATCCTTTCCATCCAAGGCCAGGCAATCTCCATGTTTTTCCTGAAAAGCAGCCAATGCCTCGATCCATCCAATCTCCTGATTCCGATACAGGAAACGAGCTTTTTTCAATAATACATCTGAAGCAGGATAATGCGAGACTTTATTCTCCACCAGCAACTTCATATCAACATCACAGGATTGAAATACAAAAGCATATTTTTCCACAATACTATCAGATAAGTTTTTTCCTGTTGTCGACATTTCTTTATCAAGGACAGGTACATCATTCATCATAGTTATAATATTAAAAATAAGATTATTAATTCAACAATTACCCTCTAAAAATTATATATATGAGCCCGAAAGTACTCATTTAATTCCAAGCACAAAAAAAATTCCGACTATATTTTAAGAATGACCATAAAAAAGAGGCCTGTCTCTTACTCCCCAAAAACAGACCTCTTTACGAAAAAGTTTCCATACCTTCCATGCCACCAGACCATACTCGGCAGCATCCAGCCAACCTTTTTTCACCTCCATTATCATAGGCATGGACGAAATAGCAGAGATAATGGGAGTTTCCGTTCGTCCAGTAGAGCGCTACCGAAACAAAGCACTTGACATCCTGAAAAAAGAATTGAAAGATTATCTTCCGTTCCTGTTATTTCTTAACTGTATCCCATAATTTACAATAACCCCAGATAAACGAAGATCCTGATTAAGAAAAATAACAAATACTACAGGAATCCCTGTCTTTTCAAAAAATCATCCGTCAACTTTCGAACCTTATAATACTCTTCCGTAAGCGGCTTTCTGTATAGAAAGATCGGATGCCCGGCTCCTTCAAAGAGATGGAGTTCACAATCCACTCCCTTCTGCAAAAGTTTATCTTGATAGGCCTCGATCGTTTCGACCGATACGATAGGATCTTTCGTGCCAAGCAATATAAGAGTGGAGGGAGTTGCTTCCGACACATGATGGATCGGTGAAATTTTTTCAAAATCCCTTTTTATTTCCGGAAAACCATAACCTCGCGAAACCATGTCTACAACCGGATAATATAACACGGAGAGGTTCGGCCTGTAACCCGCCGGAACAGTCTCATCACTCCCGATCGTTCCGAGTGCGGCAGCCAGATGTCCACCGGCAGAACCACCGGCTACGGCAATCTTGTCCGGATCAAGCTGATAGTCCAAAGCATGGCTACGCAACCAACATATCGCATCTTTGGCATCCTCAAAACTCTCGAACGGAGTAGAATGGTGCAGATATCCGATACGATAATCAACCGATACAGCAACCATTCCTTTTGAAGCATAATAAGCACATTCACGATAAAACTGAATCGGAGTACCTAACTTCCAACCTCCTCCGAAGAAGTATACAATAGCCGGCCTTTTTTCCCCAGCCTGCATATTCCGGGGCTTGAAGATGTGAAGTGCCAGGGAATCTCCATCCTCTAATGTCTTATACCGGACGATTTCAGGAGAGAACACCGTCTCCGATGAACCCAGTACTTTCTTTAAGGCCTCGAACCAGACAGTCGCCATCTTCTCCGCACCAGCCTTATTCGGATGTACTTTATCGTGTACCGTATAGTCTTGCCAGTTAAATCCCTGAGCCTGATTGACCAAAAAGACCTGTCCGGAGTTTAATCCGGCAACCATTTCCGCAATCTTCTCGTTCAATTCCGGGATATACGAATATTTAGGTAGTTTCCCGCTTGGTATTACCTGGGCAATCAAAATACGGACATTCGGATTGATCGCCTGTATTTTGTTGATAATAGACTTGTAAGAAGCTATCATTCCGGGAATAGGTTTCTCTTCCGCAAAATGGTTATGACCGGCATGGAGCAATACAATATCTGCCGGATAAAGCCGGTAAAGGCTGTCGATCTTCGACTCCAGAAACTCCACATTCTTACCGCTGAAACCACAATGATTAAGCGTCCCGATCCGACATTTACTCTCACGAGGGCCGATAAAATCAAACTGATACCCGGCTGTAAATAATTTTTCCCAAAGTGGATACAAATAGCAAGTGAAGAAATCCGCTCCTTCCGTAATGGAATCACCTAATCCCATCAAGGTAAACCGTTCCTGTTTTTTCTCTTGTCCGGTGGTAGTAACGGAACAGCACAATAAAAAAAATAATATCAGATATAAATAAAGAGCTTTATGTTTCATGGCTTTTTAAACTTGCAATAGTTTTATGGGCATATATTAAAAAGATGTGTGTCAAAATGTGATTATCCCCACGCTTGACGCAGAGACAAGTACATTTTGACACACACCATACTTTTCTGATTATTGGACAACCGGTTTGTCTTTCAACATACCGCCTTCATTATAACGCTGGTTATTCGGTAGCCCTTTCTTATTCACACCTTCTTTCATCAATGTCTTCAAATCTTCCAGATGCGAACGGTAAACACCACGAGGTGTCACATCATATTTCTTACACAATGATGCAGCCATACCTACTACCTCTCCCATCATTCCTGTCGTACGCATCACACGGACCGTTCCCAATGCCACATGAGTCACACTAATATTACGGCCGGCCATAAACAGGTTGTCCACATTACGCGAATACAGACAACGATACGGAACGGCGTACGGATGGATCAGAATATGCTTTGTCACCGCTTTGAACTCATTGCCTGGAAAATGTTCACTGTTTTTCGGATCCTGCCAATGTAAATCGATACTCCATGTCGTGGCGAAAGAAGCATCTTCATGAGACACGTTTTTCGTGATATCGTCTTCCTTTAAAATATAATCCCCCATCAGACGACGTGATTCACGCTTGCCGGCGACATAAGCAACCCAACCTAATTTTCGGTTCTTATACTGGTCATTTTCCTTCATACGGTTTTTCAGATAACTCCAGTTTGAATAGACAACCAGCATTCCATAATCACGGATACGTTCGAAGTCCTTGATCTGGTCGAAGTTCATACCTGTCTCCCACGTCCATTCTCCCATCATCACCTTTTCACAATTCTTGTCGTTAAACTCCACTCCATAGCTGAACTCCGGGAAAGGGCTCGATTTCTTGTTATCCACAGAATACCACTGGACGGAAGAACCCATTGTCAACTTGTCTGCTTTCTCCGGAGCGATGCTCTCACCATACTCGTCACGACCTTCACGCCCCATACGGTAGTCGGCCCCCGCCAGGTAACCAATCGTCCCGTCTCCCGTACAATCAGAAAACAGAGGAGCCTCGAACTTCAGTTCTTTACCGCTTTCGATGTGTTTGACAATAACCGATGTGATCTTATCACCTTCCTTTGTCACCCCTATCGCACGAAAGTTCAGGAAAAGAGACACATTCTTTTCACCTGCTAGCCAATCCATTTTCTTCTGGTCTTCATAATATTCTGCAGGTTGTGCATTTCCTCCCTTTTCCGGACCAAATTCTTTCTGCAGACCGCCAAGTTCCTTATAAGTTCCTTCTTCGATACGGCCTCCTAAATGGACACGTATCTCCGAACTGTTATTACCACCTACCACAGGACGGTCATTAATCAAAGCTACCCTGCAACCCAGACGGGCGGCCGACACAGCGGCACTCATCCCGGCTATACCGGCTCCCACGACTACAAGATCATATTCGCCGGCAACCGGTGCTTCATCCGGTAATCCCAATGCTTGACGACGGAATGCTTCCAGTTCCTTTACATCCGACGGAGGCATCTTGCCAACTTCCGTGGTAAAGTAGATCGCATCACAACGACCGTCAAATCCCGTCAAATCATGCAGCTTGATTACAGTTTTCAGATTCTTGACAGATACTTTTCCAGCTATCTGCCACATCCAGGCAGAACCCTCCGCTCCCAATGGAGAAGTCATCTTCTTTCCTCCGACAGACAAACTGAATTTACCGGGACCTTCCCCTTTTTTCCACGGGGAAGTCCAGTTATAGGTCCGAACATATACATAATATTCTCCTTTTTCAGGAAACGTTACTTCCGTAGAGGCATCATCGACGGGTACACCCATCCCATGCGCCAAAAGGTAAGGAGACCCCATCAAATCCATAAACTGCTGGTCAACCTTCCAACCACCCTTGTTACTGAAACTTTCGGCTTCGACAAAAAGGTCTGCCGCTCGAACACATCCCAAACTCAACAAAAATAATAATGATAAAATTACACGAGTCTTCATGATATTAATATTTTAAATTAACAAAAACAAAGGGAAACACAACACTCTCTAAATTTACTACTTTGCAAAAATAGAACTAATTATAAATAAACCATGCTGTTGCTTTACAATTTTTATTTGCGGTTACACGTACCCATCGAGCAGAAAAGCTCTCAGGAAACTCATAATGCATATATTCACCAGAACCGACAGTCTTAATTTCATAAATCTTAAACTGCCCATTGCCTACAACGTCTACTTCTATTTTAAAAGAAACAGCTTCATTCGAATCATGCCAAAGGTGAAGAGATTTCTGATCAAATCCATACATTAAAAAAGGATCAGACGGGACATGGGCCATAACTTCATCATCAGACCATACCCCTCCTTCACCAGTTGGTTTTCCCCACGACCACAAATCGTCTGTCTTACCGAACCACAATCCAGCTTGAGGTTGACCAGCCAAAGGATTTCCATCAGCAGTACCAAACTTCATTGGCGTCGCCTGATTTCCTCCCATCACCAACATGCCCCTCCAAGAACAATAGTCTGGAATTACACGCAAATGCGAACAAACCGGACGAATAGCCCACAGCTGATCAACATATAGATGAAATCCTATTTCATAAAATAACCCATGACAGTCCATCATTGCACGTTCTGTTTCAACTTCGCGAATACGCAGCCACTCCGTACAACTCGTCTCATCGAATGTTTTACTGGATTTTGGCAAACGATACCTTTTCCATTCCTTTGTATTCGGAAAAAACACACTCATTACAGCAGAAGCATTATCCCAACCTGTAGCCAAAATTGGTGCACCAAAATGAGAAGAGCTCCATACTTCCGTATACGACTTCTCTTCTATTATTTTCCAAACTTTACCATCCCACTCTGCTAAACGGCCTGCACTCCAATCCTTATTATAATCTTTTGTAGAATAACTATTGTTACACACAACAACCTTACCATGCCTTGTAAAACCAGATTTAAAATGAGGTTTCGACCCTTTCGGTTCTTTCAACTCATCATAAAGGTTAAATAATAATTTTGTATCTAAGGTATTTACATCCACTTCAAAAAATTGACCTTCCATAGCCAGAAAATAAACTTTATTCTCCGGATCCGTCAAATGCGTCATTGTTGCAGCTAAGCGATGATCCTTCACACCATCAATCACTCGCACATTCCCATTCATATCAATTACATACGGACCAATGATCAACTGATTCGTAGGGCCGTGGAGTAATCTGTTAGCATATGTTCCCACCACACTTTCCGGGCGTTTATGTATTTCCATCTTATCATTGATTTCAAAAAGTCCCGTACCGGAACCAGTCGCGGAGAAATGTGCGACATAAGTAACGACCCATAATCTGTTTGCCCAAGGGAACAAAGCGCCCGTCCCTGCTTCAGTTCGTGGAGTTTGATCTGCTACCATAGCCAAATGCGGAAACACTCCGCTACAATTTATTTGCTGCTGAGACAATGCCTTATTATTCAGACATCCTAAAACTAACAAAACAGATATTAAAATGTATTTCATGATTCTACAGATTTAAAGATTGCAATTCAACAACATCCGGTAATTGATTTATCAGTATCATCACCGGATGTCATTTCTACATTTTATTTATAATCCAACCAAGCAGTTGCTTTTGTATCCGTATCCGATACAAAACGAATCCATCTTGCTTGAAATGCTTCAGGGAGTTGTTGAACGAACCTTTCTCCAGGTTGTACTGCATAAGCGGCATACTCCATCCAATCCCCATTGCCGGTAGGATCAACTTCAACCGTAATGACGACTTTCTTATCAGACTGATGCGACAACGAAAGCTCTTTCTTGTCATAGAATCCAATCAGATACGGATCAGAAGCAATACCAACTTTTACATCTGTATTCTTCCACGGACCACCATGACCTACCGGTTTACCCAATGTCCACAAGTCATCGATAACACCTACCCAAACAGCAGCTTTTCCGTCGTCCGAAACAATAATATGCGGATTCTCTTTTCCCTCTTCAGGTGTCACACCTGTCAAAACAAGCATACCTCGGTAAGAAGCATAATCGTTGATACGGTAATTATGAGTTGATATAGGACGAATTTTTGCATATCCATCCGCATTTTCCGCAGGAAGTTCGTAAAAAGTTCCCATACAAGAGAACATATCGCGTTCCGTTGCCACTTCCCGACAAACACGCAGTACACCTTGGTTAGTCAATTCTTTATACGTTTCATCCCCCAAAGGAAGACGCCAACGCCGGTTCAAATCATCTACAATCAGGACAGAACCCTCTTCTATCGAAACGACTTGTTGGGGTATGGCAAACTTTGATCGAATAAAATCAGTCGTTTTTGTATCTTCCTTACGAACCAGTTCCAATTTATCTCCCATTTCATAATAACCGGTTTCCGATGTTTTTCCATCTACCGTCACATTTGCCAACACTCCCAATGCACGACGGTTGTCACCAAGCCCATACAACAAACCTCCGATTGTCGTATTTTGTTTAACTGTTGTCAAACCTTGGTAAATCGGATCAGAAGAAGTCGAACGGGGATCGGCAGTCGTATAATTGAAACTAACCGTTGCCAATGTATTTTTATCCGTTTTTACACGAATCCATTCTCCTTTTTCGGTAGAAGCAAAAGGGACAGAGACCGACTTTCCTGCATTTACTGTGACACTCTTCAAGGTCTTCCATTCATTTTTGCCGGCTTCATCTATTTCAAAAGTAAAGATCACCGGTTGTTTTCCTTCATTTTTAACCCAACCGAAACGATGTGTCCAGCCACTAAAAAGGAACGGTTCAGAGCTCTCACCTGCTTTCACGCTTTCCTTTGCCCAAACAGCACCTTCAGCAGTAGCCGGTCCTAATTCATCCGGTCTTGTCAAAGAGGTAAACCACAGGTTCGAATTCGATTGACCTGGTCCCTCTATACTTCCCTTTGCTTTTCGTTTGTTCAAGAATTCTTTCTGAGCCGAATCGTCACAACCGAAAACCAACTGATCGTTCCAACGTGTAAAATCACCAATCACCTTCAAATAAGCGGAGCGCGGACGAATACCTGCTGAATTATCAGCCGTAAACATTCCTGGAAAATACCAGAACATTCCATGCATCGTCATCAGATAATCAGGCTGAGACTCTGTCCCGACATTCCGAATGCGCGGCCATTCCGTATTCCATCCATGCGCACCATCATAGCTATGACTGGCTTTGGGCAAACGATAAAAAGCCCACCCTTTTTCGGCATCGCGTACACCTAAAATAACTGATTTATAATCCCACCCTGTTGCCCAAATCGGGTCTGTTTCCGGATTCGTATTTCCATAAATGCCACCCGGTCCCGTCACTTCGACAAATTGATTGCGACGAACTACTTTCCACTCTTTTCCATTCCATTCAGCTAGGACACCAGCCTCCACATCAAACTTCTTTAATGCTTCTTGTGTCCCTTCTCCATTGTTGGTAAAATACATACAGCCTTGCCCAGAATATAACCCCTTACCATGTACTCCCGGTAATAAAGCATTTATCGGCCCGGCATCCGTATCATTTTTTTTCTGTTGTTTCTTATTGCCATCTTGATACAATTCTTTTACTTCCAATGTATTCACATCCACTTCATAAAATCCTTCTTCCATTGTCCCATAATAAATCTTATTGGACGGATCTGTCAAATGACGAGCATTTCCAGTATGTCGACCAGACATTACAGTATATGGAATAACACGAACTTTACCTGTTTTATCAATCGCATAAGGTCCTATAAAAAGTTGATTGCTTTCTTTATGAATCATTCTGTTTGCAGGTGTACCTCCAACACTCTCCTTATGCATGATCTGCCGATAATCGGACGTCACTTCATATAATTTATCAGAAGAGCCATTCGGTAAATGAGGCCCATAAGTAACCACCCATAAACGATCCGCCCAAGGTACGACTGCCCCTGTCCCACATTCGCCTTCATTATTATAGTAAGCCAAACGGGGATAAATACCAGAAATCGATTCCGGTATTTTTTTGACATCCTTTTGGGCAGTACATCCTAATACCGAAAATACAGTCAGTAATCCTATTACACTATTCAGTTTCATATTATTTGATTTTTTACAACAAGGGTTCCTCATCCTCTATATAACCATATAAAGCCGAGGAACCCTTAAATGAATATCATATCGAATCTATCCCAAACCGATCACCATTTCGGATTCTGTGACAGATTTTCGTTAATTAATCTATCTGCTGCAGGAACCGGCCACAAATAATCACGACTTTCATCGAATTTACGTTCGGTTGCCACGGTAATATACCCCTTTTCCGCCATTTCACTCAAATCTGCAATACCGTCTTCATCAATCTGTGGAATACCACCTATCGGATAGTTACCATCTTTCCAGTTCTGAATCAGCTGCTTGTATTCGGCCGAGACAGAACTTTCATCACCATTCCAAGAGGTATTACCGGACCACGCACGATTCAAGAAATAAATTGGACGATTAAATACCTTCCCTGCAATCTTCCAACGGATTAAATCGCTATAACGATGACCTTCCCAAGCCATTTCAATAAAACGCTCGGTACGGATAACCGTACGTAACTGCTGCTGTGATCCTTCCGTTACTCGTGGATACTCAAGACCTGTTCCGTTATAAGCCCTTTCACGCAACTTATTAATCGTAGCGTCCAACACTTCTTGGCTACACTGATTCGTCTCATTCATCGCTTCAGCATACATCAACAGAACATCACCGTAACGCAACATCGGATAAGTAGTCGGTGCACCAGCTTTACCATTTTCCAAAAATGACTCATCAACATATTTCTTAAATAATAAACCTGTATAGGATGCATGTTCCGCTCTTGCTTTAGAATCATTATTTCCCACTTGTGCACCGTCAGAAATTCTCTGAACGGTTGTTTTAACAGGAGAAGGAGAATACTCATACCCTAACCATTCATAATCGTTCGGATCATACGTTCCATCCAACACACTCTTGTTATATGCTGTTGCAAACGGAACAATTGTCATTGCCATACGTGGATCCCGGTTCTCGAAAAAGTCTTTCGGATTGTAAAGCGGAGATTCATCAATCGGTTTACCATCAATACAAGGATAAGCACAGACCAATTCATAAGAAGGAGCTTTTTGACCACCCCATCCTCCTGAAAGGCGAGATATGCTATTCAACACATCAGACGCAGCCCAGTAATATTTCTTCAACGTCACATCTCCACGGAAAAAGAAAATCCATTCGTCAGACCAAGAAGCCGTAAACAAATCCTGATAGTTGCTATGCAATTTGTACACATTCAAATCCATACAATTCTTGGCAGCAGTAGCAGCGGCTGCATAATCCTCATTATAAATAGCAATTCTTGCTTTAAAAGCATAAGCAGCCCCTTTCGTGGCACGCTGGATGCCTGGATAACTATTCGGTAAACGTTCCGCAGCCTTATCCAAACATTCGTAACTGTAAGCCAATACATCTGCTTTCGGAGATCGGGAAGCAGTATAAGCTTCATCTAAACCCATACCCACCTTATCCAAAATCGCATCCCCCCAATGAAAAGCTAACATACCATAAGCATATCCTAAATAAAAGTAAGCCTCACCTTCATATTGAGCAATATCCTTCTCCGAAACGCCCATAGCACGCGCTCGATCCATATTATTGATTATACGTAAAGCACGTGCGATACCTTTATAATAGTTTTCCCAACGTTTGGCAATCGTTCCGTCTTCTGAAGTTAATGTTCCATTATTTACTGCAGAAGTTTCATTTCGAGCAGTTACATCATCTCCCCATTTCATATCGTCAATCGGAAAAAAATCTGTACGATAGAAATCATTCAAAGACATTTCTATTTCCGCTTGAGAAGAATACCAATTCTCGCTTGATCCTTCAGAAAGAGGATTTAAATTAAGATCGACACACGACATAAGCATGAATAGGGATGCAGTACATATAGAAAATTTTATCTGTTTCATATCACTATAAATTTAAAATTTAACATTCGCACCAAATGTAAAAGACGTGGATATAAAGTCGGAACTTGCACCTATTTCCGGATCCCATCCTTTAGGATAATGGCTGATAGCTGGTAGATCATTTATTGTTGCATATATCCGAAGTCCTCTGATGAAACACTTATCCATAAGTTTCTGCGGCAACGAATACCCCAATGTAATGTTCTTGACACGGAAATAAGCTCCATTAAACAACCAATAATCAGATCCGGTATAAGTATTAGTAGTATTGGTATATGTAAGACGAGGATATTTGACATTCCGGTTTTGATCTTCCGTATTATGCTGGCTCCAATAATTCCCCAATATAAGAGAAGGCACAGCTCCCCATTGTTCTTTTAATGGCTGTATCCATGCAGAATTAAAGAGAACATTCTGATGCCCCACGCCTTGAAAAGAAAGAGAGAAATCCCAATCTTTCCAACCTAAGAAAAGATTACCACCAAACTGAAACTCCGGCAAAGAATTACCTAAACGAACTTTATCATCTGCATTGATAATGCCATCTCCATTCACATCGACATATTTAATATTACCAGCCTTATCGTTAGCAGTGAGTGTCGGATACTTGTTTCCTTCCGAATCATACAGATCTGCATCAGTAACAAACAGACCATCGGTCTTATACATAAACCACTCATAATAATAAGAATCTTCTTCATAAATCTTATTACCATCTATAGTTCTTCTGTCTCCCAAATATCCCATTTTTGAACGATAATCAGATAAATTAAAAGATACACCATAAGATACCTCACCAATCTGATCACGCCAACTTGCTTCAAATTCCCAACCGTGAGTATACAGATCACCCGCATTTTGTTTCGGAGCAGAAAAACCGGCATAAGAGGGGAAACCTAAAGTCAAAAGCATGTCGGATGTTTTCTTATAATAGTAGTCTCCTGTTAAACTCAAACGATTATTCAACAAAGTAATATCGATACCAATATCATAAGTCGTAGTTGTTTCCCACGTAATATCATTAAATGCATAATTATATTGTGCAGCATTCTGTACAGCGGTCACCGATTGGGAACCTTTATCATACATATAACTATTTCCGAAATTGATTGCCGCCTGATATGGAAATTCCGCATCACTAATGCGTTCATTCCCCAATGACCCAATAGAAGCACGCACTTTCAAATAATCAATCTGCTTATCTTTAGGGAACCAAGATTCACTAGAAATAACCCAACCTGCCGATACAGAAGGGAATACCCCCCAGCGATAATCAGAAGCAAAACGAGAAGAGGCATCAGCACGAACATTCGCTTGTAACATATACCGGTCCTTATATGAATACATAGCACGTCCGAAAACAGATTGATAAGCATTGTGACCTGCACTGCCCGAATTATACTGATAATCTTCCGGACCAAGATTCAAATAAGGATAAGTATCCAATTCATAATTATTTCTTGATGCACCCAAATTTTCCCATTTATGCTTATACCCCTCATAACCTACCATCGCATTCAAGGAATGGTCAGTCCATTTGTTCTGATAATTAGCATAAAACTGGTAAGTACGGCTTTGTGTCATATTCCGTGTTTCATTTAAAGATGTTGTCTTATTACTTTGTGCAGCAATGGAGCTTCCATCCTCATAATACACATTCACTGCTTTTGTAAATTTTTTCCCTGTTTCAAACGTATATCGAGGAGCAAAAACGGCCGTAAGCGTTAATCCCTTAAGCGGAGTCAAATCTAGTTGGGCCTTTCCCCCAAACTTATAATAATTCTTTCCATCCGTTCCTCCTTCATTGAGCATAGCCAATGGATTGGCCCCAGATTTCACATCTGCATAGCGCCCGTCTTCCCAACGAGGATTATAATATGGAGCAGTCAAATAAGCCCAATAAATAGGATTGACAGTCGCAGGAGATACACTTTTCGACGCAGAAAAATCAACATCAATATTAGCCCGAATCCAAGAATTGATTTTATAATCGTTGTTGACGCGACCCGCATAACGCTCATACGATTTATTCGCATAATACCCATCTGCCGTCTGATAATTGAACGAGAATTTGGACTGCAATTTATCTGTACCGCCTGAAACGTTAAAGTTATGTTGTTGATGAGAAGTCGTATTCTTCAACAGCAAATCAACCCAATCCGTATTCGGATAATGATAAGGATCCATTGCATTATTAGCCATCCAAGAGTTAATGGTTTCCTGCGAATATTGCGAATAAGGATTAGAAGCACCATCGTTCCATTTAATCTCATTTTGAACATTCATCCAATCGATCACATTTCCATTAGTCGGTCGTGTAGTCGGTTTGTCAATGGAATATTCATAATTATAATCTAAATTGAATTTATTCTCCTTAGCTCTTTTGGTTGTGATCAAAATGACACCGGCCGCAGCACGAGATCCGTAAATAGAAGCCGATGCCGCATCTTTCAAAACACTCATGGTTTCTACATCTGAAGCCACGACATCATTCAATGAACCGGGTACACCGTCTATAATTACAAGCGGGTCGTTATTGGAAAGTGTCGTCACACCACGAACACGTATCGTAGCAGAATTACCAGGACCTCCGGAAGAACGAGTAACCTCCACACCCGAAATCTGCCCCTGCATAGCCGTAGACAGCATTTGAGTAGAACGTTCTGTTAAGGAAGCTCCTTTGACACTGGATATCGGACCGGTCAAATCCCCCTTACGAGCCGATCCATAGCCAATTACCACTACTTCATCCAACAATTCTGCATCCTCCTTCATTGTTATAGACACAGATGTTTTATTTTTTACAGATATTTCACTCTGAATATATCCGATATAGGAAACTATTAATGTTGCATCAGATGCAACATTAAGGGAGAACCTCCCTTCCGCATCCGTTATCGTGCCGTTAGTAGTCCCCTTCTCCACCACATTGGCACCAATGACCGGCAAGCCGGATTCATCGAGGATTACACCTGTAACAGTTTTCTTATTCTGTTGAACACCGCTCAATAAGAGGTTGTCCGAAGCCTTGATCAACACTTGGCGATCGATAATTTGATACTTGTAGCCGGTATTTTTCAACACCTGGTCCAGTACATCTTCCAATGTAGCATTTTGAGCATTGACACTCACAGTTTTGTTGACATTCACACGATTATCGTTAAAAAAGAATGTAAACTCACTGCTTTTTTCAATTTCTCTAAGGATTTCAATAATACTGCTGTTCTGCTTGTTGATCGACACTTTGTAGTTCTGCGCATAAGTAGAGGCAGAAATACAGCATGCAACTCCCAACGAAAATAAGGTTGTGATCTTCATGATACGTTTAGTTTTTCTAAATAACGGGATACAATACCCCCTCTCACTGTTTTTTTCCATAACTTTGTAATAGTTTTTGATGAATAATAAATGCAAGTCTTTGGCTTGGACTCCTATGACAAGCATTTTTTGAAAACTCTCTGATTGGAAGGTGCTTGCCGGCATCTTCCAATTTTTTAAAGGTTAACTCTTTTTTATCCCATAAGCATTAGAATTAAGTTGTTTATAATAAGTTATTTTAAAGTCAATGTATAATCACCATTCTTCTCCTCTTTATACTGTAATGGAGAAGAAGCTTTTATCATAAAAAGTATCCGATCTAGCGACTCATCCCTCACCTTGAAAGTGAACCGGTATTTATCAGCCAGATCCTTTTGGCACATCACCTTTCTGCCGTACCACTGTTCGAGACGTGGGATGATCATGGAAAGTTTTTCGTTTTCGAAACTCAGCATCTTTTGTTTGCGCCAAGCGGTATATTTGTCGGCATCCACAATCTGTTTGGTGATCTTGCCGGTTTGCCGGTCCACCAAGATCTTTTCGTCGGGAGAGACGAAGTATTCTTCCATTTGGTCTGTTTCCTTATCCGCCACACTTACTTTGATCTTTCCATTCAGGAGAATCGCTTCCATCTTATTTTCCACCTCGTAGCTGAACAATTCGAACGCAGTCCCCAAAGCCTCCACACTCATATCCTCCGTATGGACGATAAAAGGTTTTTCACGATTCTTCGCCACATCGAAAAAGGCTTGCCCGTCCAATGTTATTTCACGCGTCTTACCGGAGAAACGAGCCGGATAGGTCAAACGGCTACCCGGTCCCATCTGCACTTTCGTTCCATCCGGCAAAGAGACAGATTCCATATTCTGTATGCCGGAACTTACAACATACATTGGAACATTCGCCTTGTCCTGCAACGCAAAATAAACAGTTCCTGCCACACCCAATACCAATAAGATGGAGGCGACCATACTATATATCTTATAAAATACAACTTTCCGTCCTTCATCATGCAGCCAGACTTCTTTACAAATATTCCGCCAGATAGATGGCTCGTCCGGACGATCGCTCTCCACTGCATCCGGAGCATTATTCCATTGCCGCTCCATTTCTTTTGTCACCCGGCGAGATGATTGCAAGGCTATGCGCTCTTCTTCAGTCAGCGCATCCTGCATTAGTTTCTTTAGTATATATTTTTTGTCTTTGTATTCCATTTCAATCGCTTTACATATATAAATACACGCAAGTTACTTCTTCCCCCTACTCAATCCGGAAAAAACAGATCATTTTAGTACCTGATAGTACAAATTTCCAAAAAAATATGACAATATCCCCTATGAAACGAGCATTTCAAATGATAATAAGAGATAGGATACGGGATATATTAAATCAGATAAAGAGAAGAAGCAGTGTGATATTCTTCTTCAAGTACTTGAGGGCTTCGCTGATTTGATTTTCGACCGTTTTCTCTGAAATATTCAATAGGATAGCTATTTCTTTGTAGCTCTTTTGTTCCTTACGGCTCAAGTTAAAAATCTCACGACGGCGCGGTGGCAATTCATCGATCAGGCGATCTATATATTCTTGGAGATTATGAGCATCAATTTCTTCTTCCACATCATACGGTTCTTCCAATGCGGCAAGGACCGTGACTTTGTAGAAATCTTCATTCACATTTTTGCGATGCCGGTTAAAGATCAGATTCCGGGTAATAATAAACAGCAAACCTTTAAAATGGTCATCTTCACGAAGAAATTCACGCGTTTCCCATATTTTGATAAAGACTTCCTGTACTACTTCTTCGGCAGCATCGGCACTGGTCAAATAGAGGCGACTGAAATTATAGACCTGTTTCCAGTATTGTTTATACAGAGCAGTAAATGCGTCTTTGCTGCCCTGCTTCAACAATAATATCAGTTCCCGCTCTTCCATATTCTTTTAAATAAGATACAAATGTAACAAATAAATTGAGAATTGAAACTTGAAAATTCGGAAGTGCTTTCTTCTTCATTTTTCATTTTCAATTCTTAATTTATTTAGTGGTTCGTTCCTTCAAACAAATCATGATCTTCCTTTTTCTGAGAACTTTTGGCCTTGAAGTTATTGAACGTATAACTAAGCGTAAGCGTAATAAGCGGATAGCTGGGACAGATTCGTGTGATGGACTGCAGGTCGGATGTGATGATCTTACTTACATACCGGGCAGAATTGAAAACATCCCGGAAAGAAAGCGTAGCCGACAACCGACGGTTCATCAACTGCTGGCGAACGGCGAGATTCACATACCAGAAAGCATCCGTACGCCCTTGGGTTGTAACGGACGGACCGACAAAATTGCCGTCCACCTGGATACGGGTATATTTAAAGACATCGAAAGAGTTGTTCCACATGACATCGTAGTTCGTACTTGTCTCTTTTTCACTGCCGGTTTTATACCGGTTCTTTACCTTATAATGATACAGGCTGCCGTTCAGGTTCATATTCCACCAGCGGGTAAGCTGTACCTGTCCGCTCAATTCGATACCGGTCGAATAGTCGTGTCCGACATTCGCCATCGAATCCAGTGTCACACCAGCCTCATAGGGGACACGCAAACGCTCGATCTTATCCTTGCGGTTCCGGTGAAACACTGTAGCTGAAACCGTATGTTCACCGATATTCTTCTTATAATTCAACTCAAAAGAATTGATATATTCCGAACGGATATCCGGATTACCGATCTCGGCCGAATAAAAATCCCGATAGGTGATATACGGCTCCATGAAAAAGAGTTCCGGACGAGTGATACGGCGCGAATAAGAAACCAATAGCTTATGTTCCTTCGGAAACGTATAGCCTAAATGAAGGGAAGGGAAAAACTCGAACTTATTATATGTACGATCCTTGCCCGGAATCGAGCTTCGCAGGACACGATGCGTATGCTCTCCCCGCACACCCGCCTGAAAATCGAATGATTTATAGCTGTCGGCAACGATTGCATAAACCGAATTGATGCCATGCTGGAAATAGAATGTGTTATAGAGATCGTCCCGGTTATAAAACTCTTTCTTTACCGGATCCCAGAAATGCATCGTGTAGTCGCCGTCTTCCAAATAAGAGAAATATTGGTAACCGCCTTCGATCCGTCCCGTCTTGCTGTAAGGATAAATATAGTCCAGGTTACCCCGTACCGTCCAGCGATGCTCATCTTCCCAAGCACGATGTCCCTTTTCACGCTCGTTATTCTTATTAAAAAGGTCACTCTGGAAATATTCCATCGCATTACCTCCGTATTTCAGATAGAAACTGCCCATCAACTGATGCCCCTTATCGTCGAATTTATGATCGAAACCGATTGTTCCCTGGAAATAGGTTTCATGCAGATCGTAATCGTCACGACTATAATAATCGCCTTCACCGAAAGTAGCCCCGTCTGCCAGGCGTTTTTCCTTATAATCCAGATCACCGTTGCGCGTACGCCCGCCATAACCGCCTTCAAAGTCGGCATTCAACGTCGTATGGGGCAATGTGTACATCCACCCTGCCTTCATCGAATAGTTGAAATTGTTGCTTTTACGCGGTCCGTTGGAATGGGAGGTCGTTGCCGTGTCTGAGATAATAGTCGTTTTCTCCTGATCGAAATCGCTCTTGCGCAGGCGGTCACTCCACACACCGCCCAAATACCAACGCGATGCCCTGTTCTGCTGAGACACCAGAAAATCCACCCCGCGCGAAAGGACCGTACTTCCCGTCAGGTTCACCATACCGCCAAAACCATGCTGGGCGTGTTTCTTTGTTACGATATTGATAATCCCTACATCTCCTCCCGTATCGTGACGGGCCGAAGGGGTGGTGATGATTTCTATATTCTCGATATGCCCTGCAGGGATCTGCTCCAAAGCCTGCGTACCGCTGAACACGCTCGGTTTGCCATCTACATAGACCATGAAACCGGTACTTCCACGAAAACTGACTTCACCTTCGGCATCCACACGTATGGAGGGGGTATTCTCCAGGATGTCGACAGCCGATCCGCCTCCGGCAAGCAGGTTTGAAGAGGCTTCGATCACTTTCTTGTCCAATTTATAAATCACTTGCTTTTTCTGCGCTACGACTTCGACTTCCGCTAATCCCACCTCCAAAGGTTTCATGGCAATCGTTCCCAAATCTACCGCTTTCGAAACCGCATCCAAAACAATACCGGGGCGGTTATACAGATCGTAACCGACCAAACGCACCAAAAGGTTATACTTCCCGTCCTTCACATCGGCAATGCGAAACGTACCGTCGGGATCGGGCAAAGCATGAAACACTGGATTAACATCTCCTTCACGAAAAAGGAGGACATCGGCAAAATCAATCGGTTGGTTGTTATTGGCATCGACTATTTTCCCTTTTATACGGAAACCAGGGGCCGCCACGGCCGAATAGCTAATACACAACAAGGTCAACAAGAGACAAAAACACTTCTTCATTTCCTACATTGGTTTGTTAACAACGCCACGAAGATAGGATTTTCGTACGAAAGAAATCGTATATTTGCATATATAAATCACCATTTAGCATGGCATCAGCAAGAAAAATCATCATCATTGGAGCAACTTCAGGCATCGGATACGAGATCACTCAACTGTACCGCAAGCAGGGATGGAGGATCGGGATTGCCGGACGGCGGACGGAATTGCTCGCAAAAATCCGGTCAGAAGCACCTGACCAGATCGAAACGGCACAAATAGACGTAACTTGCCCGGACGCCCCGGAAAAGTTAGCGGAATTAATCGATAGAGTCGGCGGAATGGATGTATTCTTGCTTAGTTCCGGAATCGGCAGCCAGAACCGGAACCTAAATTCCGATATTGAATTGTCTACCGTCCAAACAAATACAGTCGGTTTCACCCAAATGGTCATTTCCGCATACGATTACTTCAAAAAACATGGCGGCGGCCAATTAGCCGTGATCAGTTCCATCGCCGGGACAAAGGGATTGGGAGCCGCTCCCTCCTATTCCGCAACCAAGCGCTACCAGAATACTTATATCGAAGCACTTGACCAACTGGCACAGATGGAAAAACTCCCGATCGTATTCACGGATATCCGCCCCGGATTTGTAAAGACCGATCTGTTGAAAAACGATAAATACCCGATGCTGATGTCCCCGCAATATGTTGCCCGAAAAATAGTAAAGGCGATCGAACGGAAGAAACGACGCACCGTAATCGACTGGAGATATGCCGTTTTAGTATTTTTCTGGAAGTTGATTCCCAGCTTCGTATGGAGGCGGTTGCCCATTCACAATTAGCATTTGTATATCATCCTGGCAATCCCTACCTTTGTGCCCAAATTTATAACTATGCACAAATAAACGATGGGATTATTCATTAAAAAGCCTTTGGAGGCCCTGCAGGCCGAAGCCAATCAAACAGGAAGTAAATCATTAAAACGGGTATTAGGCCCCTGGAGCCTGGTCGCACTCGGCATAGGAGTCATTATCGGAGCCGGCCTTTTCTCCATAACCGGAACAGTCGCCGCCGGATATACAGGACCGGCCATTACACTTTCATTTGCCATTGCAGCAATCGGATGTTGCTTTGCCGGACTTTGTTATGCAGAGTTTGCTTCGATGATCCCGGTTGCCGGAAGTGCCTATACATACTCATACGCGACGATGGGCGAACTGATCGCTTGGATTATCGGTTGGGATCTGGTTCTGGAATATACAGTTGCCGCAACGACGGTCAGCATCAGCTGGAGCCGTTATCTCGTCGTCTTTTTGGAAGGGCTCGGGATCAACCTTCCGACAGCATTCACCGCCTGTCCCTGGGATGGAGGGATTGTCAATATCCCGGCATTCCTGATCGTTGTCCTGATGAGCCTCTTCCTGATCCGCGGGACGGAAGGAAGTTCTATCTTTAACGGAATCATCGTCTTCCTGAAAGTGTCGGTCGTCCTGATATTCGTCTTTTTAGGATGGAAATATATCAATACGGACAATTACGTACCTTATATTCCGGCAAACACCGGTACACTGGGCGAATACGGGTTATCGGGTGTCCTACGCGGAGCGGCCATCGTATTCTTCGCTTTCTTAGGTTTCGATGCTGTCAGTACGGCTGCCCAGGAAGCCAAGAACCCCAAAAGAGATATGCCGATCGGAATCCTCGTCTCATTGCTCGTATGTACCATATTATATATGCTGTTCGCCCACGTCATGACGGGCGTAGCCCATTATTCCGAATTTGGCGGCCAACAGGGAATCGCTCCCGTAGCAATTGCGATCGAACATATGGGAGAAGTAGATGCTTCGGGCGTGCTTCATCCGGATTACCCTTGGATGAACAAGGCAATCGTCCTTTCCATTCTATTCGGATATTGCTCGGTCATCATGGTGACGCTGTTAGGACAGAGCCGCGTGTTCCTCAGCATGAGTCATGACGGATTGTTGCCCCCGTTCTTTTCGCACATCAATGAGAAGTTCAGAACACCTGCCCGCAGCAATCTGTTGTTCATGGTGCTCGTCGGTCTGCTGGCAGCTTTCGTTCCGGCACGCCTGGCCGGTGAAATGACCAGTATCGGAACCCTTTTCGCCTTCACCCTGGTTTGTGCCGGTGTGCTTGTGGTCAGAAAGACAATGCCCGATGTGCATCGCGCCTTCAAGACTCCGTTGGTTCCGTTCGTTCCGGTTGCCGGGATCATCACTTGCCTGTGCATGATGCTTTTCCTACCGGCCGACACTTGGATACGGCTGGTGCTATGGATGCTGATCGGGCTGGATATTTATGCGTGCTACGGCATCAAGCATAGCAAACTGGAATACAATCAGGCGAACCGCCACGGTCAGCTGGCTCTGAATATGATCGGGATCGTCCTTGCCATCCTTTGTGTGATCACGGGACTCTGGCATCAGCAAACCGTTGGTTGGGAAGAAAGTAAAGTCCTGCTGATCATCTCTTTTGTTTTCGCTTTTACGCATCTGGGCTTTTACATGGTCCGGATATGGAAACAAACAACAAAGGTTTTTTAATCATTTTTTATACGAACCCGAACAGACGTTGTTTGTATAATAACAAAAAGATAATTAAATTTGCAGAAATGGTTCTACAGTGTAGAACTTACATTAATCAAACAAACTATTCCTAAGTTTAAGGTATTAGTCTACTTCAGTTTGTTTTCATATGAACTGATTTGGTATAACCTCATCTACATGTGAATGTGGATGAGGTTTTTTCATCATAATCTGTGAACCACCTTCACCGATCACGGAATAGTGAAGCCCAATCGGCTGCTTGAATAAAAAAAATCCATATAACCAGCTTTTGAAGCTAACTATATGGACTATCTGTATGTACGCAGGATGAGACTTGAACTCACACGCCGTAACCGGCACTACCCCCTCAAAGTAGCGTGTCTACCAATTCCACCACCTGCGCGAGAAAAGGTGCCCAGAACAGGACTCGAACCTGCATGCCTCTCGACACACGCACCTGAAACGTGCGCGTCTACCAATTCCGCCACCTGGGCA
>OBJE01000069.1_pt1 | contig 130065 bp, 112 predicted proteins | sample 1519681 | NCBI WGS metagenome assembly OBJE01 (sample SAMEA3888898, study PRJEB22519) | human gut metagenome | biome: human gut; feature: human-associated habitat; material: faeces | place: Denmark | collected 2011 | reverse complement strand
AAAAATAAGTTGCGAAGGCTCATTTGAACCTTGCAACTTAATACTACTCCTCACAGTTGCCACAAATTATGACCTTATCGGTGTTCAAAAGCGAAAAAACATGGTACAATAGAGTATATATGTAGATCTTTCGCCAAAAGGAGCTTGCGTTATGATACAGGGTGTTATTTTTGATATGGACGGGCTGATGTTCGACACCGAGCGCATCTGGAACATCTGCTGGGAGCCGGCACTGGCAAAATTCGGCCTGCCCTGCAAGGACGGCCTCTCTCAGGCTGCCCGCGGCACCACCAAGGCCGGCAGCTGCGATGTGCTGCGGCGCTTCTACGGCGAGGACTGCCCCGCTATGGGCATCGTGGAGGAGCTGTACCGGCTGGCCTATGAAGCCTTCAACAAGCCTGTCCCCAAAATGCCCGGCCTCGATGAGCTTCTGGCCTGGCTGGACGAACATCACATCCCCATGGCGGTGGCGTCTTCCAGCCCCATGACCGTCATCGAGGGACATCTGGAACACTGGGGCCTCGGCCATTACTTCAAGGCCGTCATCTCGGGCGAGCACCTGACCCGCTCCAAGCCCGCGCCGGACATCTTCCTGCTGGCAGCGCAGAAACTCGGCACCGAGCCTGCAAAGACGATGGTGCTCGAGGACAGCTACAACGGCGTCCGGGCCGGCGCGGCAGGGGGCTTTGTCACCGTGATGGTCCCCGACCTCTCGCCCGCCACCGACGAGATGCGCAGGATCTATACCTGCGAGTGTGCTTCGCTCCACGAGGTGCGCAGAAAGCTCGAATGCGGAGAACTATGAGCCGCGGCAGACCCGCACCACTTGTGAAATTTCAACATATCATCTGACAAATATCAATAAACCCCGTCATAACCCGGCTTGATCTCTCAGCCGTTTCCAAACTTGAAGCGCTCTCTGAAATACATTATAATAGTGGGGAAACGACTGATTTCCTGCGCTATGAATGGAGTTTGCATCATGAAGAATGATTCTTCCCGGTTCGGGCATATCATCCAGCTTTTCACCGTCCTTCTCACAGCCATCCTTATCAGCCTGTTTTTCGCTGCCCTCGTGCTGGTGGGCAAGATACAGGGTACGGCCCGCGTCGTCAACTACGCCGGCCTCGTTCGCGGCAAGACCCAGCGCATCGTCAAGCTCGAAATTTCCGGCACGCCGGAAGATGATCTCCTCGGCGATGTGGCCTCCTACATCGAAGGCCTCCGCTTCGGCAGCAGCGAGCTGGACCTGGTGCGGCTGGACGACGCGGATTTTCAGGCCAAGATGACCGCTCTTTCCAGCGAATTCGACGACCTGAGAAACGAACTCATCCTTGTCCGTCAGCGCGGCTACACCGAGACAGCCATCATCGCCAAAAGCGAGCATTTCTTCCAGACCTGCGACGAGGCCACCAACCTGGCCGAGGTCTACTCCCAGAAGCGGGCCACGGCCCTCGACTTTCTGGAAAAAGTCGTCCTCGCGGACATCGTGGGGCTGCTGCTTTTGTTCGGTTATCAGATCTTCAAGGCCCTGCGGTACGCGGCCATGAACCGCATTCTGCAGCGCAAAGTCTACCTCGATGAGGCCACCGGCCTGCCCAACAAGAACAAGTGCGAAGAGCTCCTGGACGCGCCCGACCCGCCGGACGGGAACACGGCGCTCTGCGTCTTTGACCTCAACAACCTGCGCACCATCAACAATAACCTCGGCCACGACAAGGGCGACAAGTACATCCGCTCCTTTGCCGAACAGCTGCGTCTGGCCGTGCCATCCCAGCACTTCGTGGGCCGCGACGGCGGCGACGAGTTCATCGCTATCCTCTACGGCGTGGACTGGGACGGCGCACAGGATGTGCTGCGCAGCATCCGGGCGCAGACGGCAGAGTATTCCCGCCAGCACCCCGAGATGCCCCTGAGCTATGCGACAGGCTGCGCCATCGCCAGCGACTTCGAGGGCAGCACCCTGCGGGAGCTGTTCCGTCACGCCGACAAGAATATGTATGTGGACAAAAACCGTGCAAATCGCGAGGAGGCCGAGGCCCGGAAACTGCAGGACCAGCAGCTTCTGCATTGGGTCAACGCCCATGGGTATCAGTTCTCGAACTGCCTCTACTGCGACGCCCTGCTGGATCAGTACCGCGTCCTGCGCACCTCGTCGGGCTTCTTCCTTGCTGACAACGGCAGCTATTCGGGTGCAGTGGAGCAGATCGTGGACGAGTACGCCGCCTCCGCCACCCGCAAGACGATGCGGGAAGCGTTGCAGTTGAGCACGCTGTCTGCTGCCCTCAGTGCTGAGCACCCCAAGCAGGAGCTTGAGCTGGATTTTGAAACCGACGGCGTGACCCAGCGCGGGCGGCTGACCCTCCTGTTCTGCGACGCCGACCTCCATGGGCGGCTGCACCACTTCCTCGTGGGCTTCGAGTATTTCCGGGACAAGAGCACCGCCTTCGACGAGCGCCAGCCCCTGACCCAGTATTACGAGCAGATGAAGCACTCCCTGCTGGAAAACGACAACTATGTGGATGCCCTCATCGACGCAAACGACGCCCTGTTCACTGTGGACCTGACCCACGGCCAGCTCGAGCAGATCTTCTACCGGACTACCGCGCTGCGGCAGTTCGATCTGCAGATGACGCTGCCCTGCTCCTACGACGACTACTGCGCCCAGCGCCGTCACTTCGTCACTCCTGAGACGCTGGAAAACTACCGCATCGTGGACACGGCGTCAAAACTGCTGGAGCGCTTCCACTCGGGCTTCAAGCACGTGACAGTGGAGTACCGGGAGCAGACCTCCTGCGGCGAGCCGGTCTGGCTCCAGAAGACCGTCCTCCTGGCGCAGGATACCGTCTTTGATGCGGCCTCCGGGCGGGAGATGCCGGTCATCCACGGGATCATCCTCTTCCGGGATACCTCCATCTTCCATGCACAGGAGCAGGCCGAGAATCAGCGCCTGCAAGAAGCTTTTGAAGAAGCCGACTCGGCCAGCAAAGCCAAGACCGCCTTCATGAACCGGATGAGCCACGACATCCGCACCCCCATCAACGGCATTCTCGGTATGCTGGACATCCTCCGCTCCAACCGGGACGATGCCCGGAAGGTGGACAGCTGCCTTGATAAAATAGACCTCTCCGCTCACCATCTTCTGGCACTGGTCAACGACGTGCTGGACATGAGCAAACTGGAAGCCGGGCAGATGGTGATGGAACAGGAGCCCTTTGACATCGAGGTGCTGCTGCACGACGTCTCGTCGCTGGTGGAGGCACAGATAGAAAAGGACGGCCTGACCCACCGCCGCCACCGGGAAAATATCCAGCACACCGCCCTCGTGGGCAGCTCTCTCAAGCTGCGGCAGATCATGGTGAACCTGTTCAGCAACGCCATCAAGTACAATAAGCCCGGCGGGTCCATCGACACCTACGCCAGGGAGCTCTCCTGCGACGGCACCACCGTGTGGTACGAGTTCCGCATCACGGACACCGGCATCGGCATGAGCCGGGATTTCCTGGAGAACCAGCTGTTCAAGCCCTTTACCCAGGAGTCCGCCGACGCCCGCACCCAGTACAGGGGTACCGGCCTCGGGATGTCCATCGTCAAGGAGCTGGTCAGCCAGATGGGCGGCAGCATCTCTGCCGAGAGCCAGCTGGGGGAGGGGACTGCCTTCACCTTCCAGCTGCCCTTCCTGCTGGACAAGAATGCCGCCGCAAAGCCCCAGCTCAAGCCCACCGACAACGGGCGGCTGGACGGGATGCACATCCTGCTGGTGGAGGACAACGACATCAACATGGAAGTGGCCGAGTTCCAGCTCACCAGTCAGGGCGCAGCGGTGGACAAGGCATGGAACGGCAGGGAAGCCGTGGAGCGCTTTGCCGCCAGTGCGCCGGGCGGGTATCAGGCCATCCTCATGGATGTGATGATGCCGGTGATGGACGGCTTCGAGGCGTCCCGGGCCATCCGCGCCCTCGACCGGCCCGACGCCGCCACCGTTCCCATCCTCGCCATGACGGCACAGGCTTCCGACGAGTGCGCTCAGTCCTGCCATCAGGTCGGTATGAATGGCCGTCTCGTCAAGCCTCTGGACGCCAAAAAGCTGGCAAAGAGCATCCGGGAGGCTGTACAAAACAAACAGTAAAGGAGACGTTCTCATGAAAATCGCAGTCCCGTTCGAAGACGGTCAGGTGTTTCAGCACTTTGGCCGCTCCGCACAGTTCAAGTTCTATGAGGCCGAAAACGGCCAGCTCCTGCGCACCGAGGTCATCCCGACGAATGGTCAGGGCCACGGCGCACTGGCGGGCTTTCTCGTACAGCATGGCGCAGATGTTGTGCTCTGCGGCGGCATCGGCACCGGTGCGCAGGTAGCACTGATGCAGGCAGGCATCCAGCTGTTCGGCGGCCTTTCCGGCGCCGCAGATGCCGCCGTGGCCGACTATCTGGCCGGGAAGCTGGTCTTCGACCCGGACATCCACTGCACCCACCACGACCACGACGAGGGCCGCAACTGCGGCTCCCACTGCGGGGGCGGGTGCCACTGATAGAATAAGCAAAGCCGCCCGTACACTTACTCCCAGACAAACCAAAAAACTTCTTCATCCGACAACGACTTGACGGCATTGGTTCGAGTGACCGCACGCCAAAAATCAAGTCTTGGAGGATACTATTATGACAAAATTGCTTGCCTGCCGCTTCAACATGGATACTAACCGGGTGGAAGCCCGGTTCGCAGATGGCACCATCATTGCCATTGACTGCATCGCTGTGGAGGACGAGTACGGCAACACCCCGGCACAGCGGGCAGAACTGGACTGGCTGCTGTGGAACAAGCCCTTGGAGTACGCACAGATGGTGCTGAGAGGGGAGATGGAGCGTTATCTTTCCCTCGGCTGTGACCACGGCAGGCCGGAGAATTGAGCCGCAGAAAACGCGCGGCAAAAATGCTAATCGCGCGGCGCGCGTTTTTCAGCGTAAATTCAGCGCAAATCAAACTTTCAGCGTAAAAGTCAGCGTAAATTTTCACTTCACGCTTTTGTACTTCGTTCCCCGGCCTACGCCATCAGGCTGCAAGATGCCGTCCTTGCACATCTGATGCAGGATATAATAGGTTTGATTCTTATTAAACCCACACAGCTCTTGAGCTTTCTGATTCGTAATCGACGGCTTATGCTTCAGATATTCAAGAATCCGATCCTTTGCCTGAATCTGGCTGACCGTCTTATCCTGCACATAGGCCACATCGGTTTTCACCGTTTCGTAGACCTTGAGGGACAGCATATAGGTCTTGCCGTTGAGTTCCAGAAGCCCCTCGTCCCGGCCAGCCACACACAGAAATATTACTCCTGATATGGTAAAGCCCACAGACCGGATTTTATATCCAGCTTGTGGGCTTTGCTTATTTTCAGCTACCCTGTTTTACGCAAACATTGCATCTAACTCTTGATCGGTAAACATTTTGGACTGCTTCAGCAAACTTTTAACGCACTCTCGGAATGCTTCTTTGTTCACCGTTTTCAACGCAGTATCCTTGTACACCAGCGTGATAACACAATGTAGCTGCTGGATAAGGTCAACGGCAGAGAGCTGTGCATAGGTGTTCCCATCTACAAGCTGTATCCGAACATCCCGGAAGCGCGACCAATCCTGTCCGTACTGGCAGATGTACTGCTGAATCGTATTCCGCATGACATCTATGTTGCCAGATTCCATTGCCATCCGCGCCTGCTTGCATTTTTTCTCAGCCGTGTCAGCAATCGCGTGTGTCAGCTTTGCGGCTTTGACAACGCACTTTTCAAATTGTTCTACCTTATCAGCGTATTGCGATTGAATTTTGATGTACTGTAGTTGGTTGTTGTCCATAGCACAACCCTCCTTTCTGGTTGGTATTATTATACCACAATTTTCCAATGTTATCTACATGGATTTTCCGGCAATTTCTCAAATAATTCGACGTAATATCACTTTATATTTGATTTCTGTTGAAAAAAATGGAGCGCACAGTTGTAAACTGTACGCCCCATTTTAGGTTATTTAGCGATTTTTGTCAGACTGCGAGAGAACGCCGCCCACAAGAGTTTTGGTCGTGCTGCTGTATTTCGGGCTATTCAAAGCTGCCGATGCAACGCCTTCCATTTTCTTTCCCGTCTGATGACCGCTCTTTGCCAGCGCAACCGCGCTTTTCACCGCGAGGTCTTTCCGCTGCCGGTAGTCCTTGCACTTCACCCACGACTTAAACTCCTGCCGGGTGCTTTCCCCGGCAACAATCATTTTGCGGAGTGCTCGTTCGGTCATGGTGGGGACCTCCTTTCTTCAAAAATTATTTACTAGATTTTTCAATCCACCAATACCAATTTCCAAATCCAAAAGAAATGCTTTTATTTAATCGGTTTTGCATTGATATAGAAACTTGAAGTCTGCACTCCAAATATTTTCTGTTATACCTTATTATATTGTCAACGATTTCCTCATAATTTAGTAGTTTATTGTCGAGCTTATTTTTTATTTTAGGTCTATAATCCGCACATAATCTGAATATTTCTAGTTGTCCTTCTTTATCATCGTCTTTTAATGGAATATTCTGAAATTGTTCCACACACTCATTATAAACTTCCGGCTTATCTCTTTTTATATACCCTATATATTCTTTACAAATTTTCACATACTCTTGATAACGGTCATAATACATTCCCATTACCATAAAATCATCTGAAATTTTTGAGCCAAACAAAGCCGCCACATCAAAAAATATATCATCATATTTTTCTTCACGGAACTTTTTCATTACTTCTTTTCGCATTGGGTATAATCCCACTTCAATACTTTGTTTAGCAACACGTAAAGCCGCAATCGCTACAATTAGTGATGCCAAAGAAATAGCGATTGTCACAATCGTGTTTAATGTGTCCATGATGAGAATATCGCCTCCTCAATCATATCTTCCACTACGACTTTGCCGTAGATTAAAATGTGATGCCGTTTTGTTATCCAAAGAATAACTTACTCCCAATAGAATTGGATGCGACTCATTTCTAATCCGTTTTTCCGCTGTAGAAACAAACAGCCGTTCGGTTGCATTCAGCCGATCCATATTATCGCCCCTGCTCCAATAAAAGCGATCCATTCTGGATAGTTCTTTTGCCGTGTCCATCGGGCATCTCAAATAGAGCCGTGCCAACATTTTTGCCAATCGTGCTTTCCAATCCGGCATTGCATTACGGATTTCTTCTATGTCATTATTTTTAAGAAAGAGTTTCTTGCCAAATTCAATTTGATCAAAATCATCTGTAGTTGTATTTTTGAACAATTCCACTGGAAGACGAAGTGTACTTGCAAACTGATATGCACGCCTGTCCGTAATACGCACATTACGCGCATAATACATCACGCCAAAGTTTTCCCTAAAAAGAACTGCAAGATCAACAAGTGTCAAGCCGTAGAATTCCTTTATAGCATCAAAAATATTAACGGTAATTGCTTCGCCCTTGGAATCCATTTCCAAAAGCTCTCCCAAATTTACAGATGGGTTTTCGTCATATGGATTTCGGATATACCAAGGCGCATTTTGATACATTACCGCATAGTAGTCCTGACTTTCTTCCCAATCACTACATGATTGAGTAATATCAGAAATCATATTCCCGCTGATGCCACATTTTCCTGAAAAATTGAAGTCACAGGTACTACACTGCTTTATGAATTCCATATACCATCCTCCGCAATGCTTTACTCCATCACTCTAATGCACTCGTTTCTTCCTTATTGTTCAGGCATCAAAAGAATCTGTGCATACATGGACAATTCAATGTGGTAACCGTCCTTGATCGTTAGTCTTGCCTTTTCACCATTGCTTGATAATTGAAGGGATGCACTTACATCGTCAGAGTTGGAATCGGACACAACAAAAATGGAGGACTGCTTTGCTTTGTTTTCGACTGTATAATTTCCAGTGGGAACTGTGTACCGAATATATTTATAGCCGCTCTTAGTAGTCGCTTCTTTTCCGTAATCGCCCAGTTCACCATCAGTCAACAGAATAGAGCCATCGGGTACATTTCCAGCATCAGGCTTCAAATCTTCGTTCTTGTAAAGAAAATCATCTGTTGCTCCATTTTTGGTATTCTTAATTGAATAGATTTCATCATTAATCGTGGCTATCTGAATATATATCTTTCCGTTAATCTGTGCATTGTATCGGCTACCAGCAGCCCAATCATCGGTCTGTTCTAGCCAATTTACATCATCCAGTGTATAATCAAGGCCTGCAAGCGGAAGTGCCGCTTTTAAGTTTTTAGCAAATGTTTCGGTCGCTTCTTTGTTCCGTTTCAAAAAAGACTTAATTTCTTTACTTTCATCCGTTGAAGAAACAATGAGCGAAGAGGATTTTTCAATTGCATCAGATTCTGCGATTGTTTCTTCCGCAGTCTGCTGCGATTCTGCTTCTCTGCTTGTCGTTGCTTCACTTTCAACTCTGCTATTTGCCACTTGTTCTGATACTGCCGCTTTTTCCATCACCCTAGCGACTGATTCTGCAGTTCTTTTAGCTTCTTCCTTATCATATGGAAGCATCATTCCGGCAATAAAGCCTACCAACAGAACAGCCAGCACTATCAAATCATTCTTAAGACTGCGTTTTTCACGCTTAGCAGCCATCCTCAAGAGAACGCACATAACTCTTATTGCATAAAAAATCAACCCAAATAAAAATGCAACACCAAGATGCCTCAAATCTTTTTGAGACACTGAATAGCACACACCGTAGCCAAGATATGCTATCGCTACGCCACACAATACTCTTTTGTTTTCTTTTCCTCTAAGCGTATTGATTATTTCATATATTCCAAGCGCAAAACCGACAAACGCAAGAAGCACTCCTAGAATTTCCATTTTACAGATTCCTCCTTTTCAACGCTGTAAAGCAATTATAACACAGAACATAACCCCTTTGTAGTAGTCTTTTTGATTTTGCAAGAAACTTGGCTGATTGATTGATTCTATCCCGTTTCTCGCCATCCGTTCCTCAAGTATGCCAACCGCATCTCAAACGCTGGAACGACTGCGCTATTTCACTATGGGGAATGCGCTTGTCGTTCCGCTGGTCAAGGCCATGGGCAAGCGGATCAGCGCACTGGCCGAGGACGAGCAGCGCAGTTGATGGGCGTTTCTCTTGGGTTTCCAAAGGGGTGCGGGTCGCCAGTGGCGACATCAAGGCGGTGCAGGGGACCACTGGTCACGCCAGTGCGGATATGCTGGTGAACACCTACGCCCATATCCAGCAGTCCTCCCGTGTGGAGCTGGGCAAGAAGTTTGAAAGCGGCTTCTATGCCAAGCCCGACACCCCCAGCCCGCAGGCTGTACCCGCCGCAGGCGAACCCACCATCTCCATGACGGCTCTTTTGGAATTGCTCAAGGATGCCGACCCGGAAATGAAGGCAAAGCTCCGCTTAGCTCTGCTCACCTGATGCAAAAAAGGGCACTGATTGCAATGCAATACAGCGCCCTACATCATCGGACATGGATAACACCGACCGTGCAAAAACCGTGCACCCATGGCTCACAAAACAAAAAAGCCATGAAATCTTTCGATTTACAGCTTCCACGGTAGACATTCCTACACGTTGGAACCCGCGGGCTAAGCAACAGCCCACTGGGCTGATTGCTTGCGGCGCTGCGCGCCGCCGCCCTGTTCGAGCCCCTTCCATCGTGCTGACAAAAAGAAAAACCAGAACACAAACGTGTTCTGGTTTTTCTTGGTGCAGTAAAGCAATCCAAATCCGAACCATTTTCTTTTGATGCGGCTTGAGCCGCTTCCTCAAACGTGATGGTCTGTGTACCTTCTTTATAGTTAAAGGTTATCAAAACCTTATCATCGTACAGATAAATCGAATTGATGAACGTATCCACCAACGCCTGCCGCTGGTCTTTCAGGCTCATGTCCAGCTTACGGAACCTCATCAACCAGAAACGGATAAATTCCTCTTTGATCTTGGGCTTTGCCAGCTTTTCTTCTGCAATGCGGGCTTCAAGCTCACGCTTGGTTTCTTCGAGCTGCTCCAGCCGTTCCTTGGTGGAACTGGTGAGGATTCCGGCCTGAATCGCGTTGAGCATATTCTGGATACCTGATTCCGCATCCCTGAGCTGCTTCTCATAGAGGGGAAGGTTGGTGTTCTCCCGGTCTTGCAGTTCCATGACTTTGGCGATGATGGATTCCATGGCGGCATCGTCCCGGACAAGCTGCATGGTCTGGTTGACCACCAGATCTTCCAGCCACTGTTTGCGGACGGTCTTTTTCTTGCAGCCCTTGTGCTTTTTGGCAGTAGCACATTTATAATAGCGGTGGACTTCTCCCGTCCGGCTCGTACCGCTTTCGCCAAACATCAGCGCACCGCAGCAGCCACAGTGCAGCTTGGTTGTCAGCAGGTAATCGTCCTCTGCCTTTCTCCGGGCAGGGGCTTTCTTGTTTTTGGCAATCTTTTCCTGCACATCATCGAACAGTTCCAGCGGCACGATGGGCGGAATCGCATCCGGCACGACCACATCCCGGAATTTCAGTTCTCCGATATAACGCCGGTTTTTGAGCATGTGCTCCACGCTGTTGTAAGTAAATTCGCCTCCGACCGGGTTCTTGATGCCGTTTTCATTCAACCAGTCCCGAATCTCTTTCATCGTAAGGCCATCCCGATACTTCGTGAACGATTCCAGCACGAAAGGGGAGGCAAGCGGGTCGATGTGAAATTTCCGCTCGGAATCCAGCGTATATCCAAACGTTCCACGACCACCGTTGCAGCGGCCTTTCAGGATGTTCTCTGTCTGTCCACGGACAACCTTTTCGGCAAGGTCGGCAGAGTAGTATTCTGCATAGCCCTCCAGAACCGATTCCAGAATGATACCCTCTGGCCCCTCGGAGATGATCTCCGTAGCTGACATGAGCTTGACACCGTTCTTCTTCAGCTGGGTTTTATACCGGGCACTATCGTAGCGATTCCGGGCAAAACGGTCAAGTTTCCAGACCAGTACAATATCAAACAGCTTCTTGTCGCTGTCCTTGATCATCTGCTGAAACTGCGGGCGGTTGTCCGTCTTAGCAGAGATGGCACGGTCAATGTAGTGCTTGACGATAGTGATGCCATTTTTCTCGGCATACGCCGTACATTCACGAATCTGACCCTCAATGGATTCTTCGCGCTGGTTATCACTGGAATAGCGGGCGTAAATCACGGCGGTCATGGCGGACACCTCTCATTCCACATCATTGAACGGTGAAACGTTCTTTCAAAGCATTGTTTCGTATAATGTATATACCATGTTTTGATGGAGAAATCAAGACTTTTTATTATCTTCAGTTTTTCTTTTTGAACAATTGACCCAACAGCCACCCCTCTCGTTGAAATGAGGTGACTGTTGGGCCGACTTGCTCGGATTCCTTTATTCTTCGTTTAGCTGGACGATGGTATTATAAAAGATTTTGTTTGGAATAACGACTTGAAGAACACCCTTTTTCAAAAGTGCTTCTATGCGTTTCATGACATACCAGTCACTTACCGGCGCAGAAATCGCTTTTAATGCGTCTGCGGTAAGTTCACCAACCGAAATAGGAATTCTCGATACTAAACTAATAATTCTCTGGTCGAAATAATCTATGTTAACGCTTTTAACATCGTTCGCATGCCAAATACGCATGGAGGTGTTTTCGTTTAATAACTTTCCCCATCTTTTGGCATACTCGGTAATAGTTTCTTCCGTCAAATACTTTTGTGAGATCTTATCGGTTTTCCCTTCCATAAATTCTTTCAGACCTTCTCTGGATGCAAGCAAAATTCTATTTGTACCATACTTTGCTGCATAGTAACAAATATAATAAATGCCGCACCAACAATCGGCAGAACTCCTGACCCAAACACGCAGTGGCTTATGATTTATCATATCACATTGAACCGCATTCGCTGTACCATGATATTTCGACCACAGTTGTCTAGCTTCAATTTGGCTGTCAGGATAATATTCTGAAAGGCAATTCACGAATTGTTTGCAACGATATTCTGAATCGCAAGCATATTGAAGTTCTCCCATTGATAACATAAACGGAAACAACTTTACACTTTCGACGATGCCTAAAGCTGCTAACATATTGACATCACTGGGTTCAAAAACAATTTCATCCATAGCTGGTCAGAATCATAATTTCGGGATAGTGACTTGTGTAGTTGCACTCCAATAGATTGGTTTGCTTGAGCCAACCACTCCAAAATAACACCCAACGCTGCAATCAAGATAAGTTCCAACATCATAGAAGTCATATGTATAGGTTGTATTATATATACTTTGTTCTGGAACTAGTGCTGTCGTTGAAAATGGGCAGCTTCGTTCGATGTTATCGGAATAGCTCGTGTAGTAATCCGTTCCTGAAACATTTTTTATTAAATCCGGGCCAATACCGAAAAAAGCAGACTCGCCGTAAGTTTTTTGATAAATTTTCTTGTACTCATGATCACATTTTCCTTTCCTTATTTTGATTTGATTGCTTTTACGACTAAATAAATGACCAGTATGCCGATGCAGAGAGAAATAATTGTCAATGCCTCTGCCGTTGCATTAAGGCAAGCACCAATAAAATAAACCAATACCAAAAATGCAACAAAAGCGATAAGAAGCAGCACCCATTTGTTTTTTTTCATGTTATCACCTCCCTATCTACAAAAGTTGGCATTAAATTTTTGTTGAACCAAAGGAATTGTTGAGAATACAATCAATACCCATTTGGAGAGATAGTAGCAAACTACATGACGTGTATACGGAAGCACATTAAAAATGGCAAGCAGGAAATCTATTGACGAAAGAACAGATGCGACCATCTTGTAACTTGATCGCTTCTTTTCGCTCAAAGGCTTATTCTTTGCTTCGATAGGAGAGAGAATGATAGAGATGCCCAAAAGAGCTGCTGTTGTCAGGATACGAAAAAGGTGATTTGCCACAATTGTCTTACTTAACAAAATGCAGATAAGTTCCAGTCCGGAGAATGCCAAATAGCATTTGGTGTGCGATGTTGCATGGTATCCACCAATGTAGATTCGCTGTGGGATAAAACCAATTAAAAATGAAAGCGAGTATCGCACATCACCACACACAACAGCGATTAAAACAACAAGCAGAACGCTCACAACAGATGATATGAGCAACTCGTACCCATAGACATACGCATCCGCCTTTGCTTCATCTATCACTTTTTGCTCGCAGAAAAGACGGACTGATTTTTGAGACAGCGTGCGTTCCCACATTGCAGTTGCGCCACCTTATCTTCTGATTTTTGCTTCACTGTATCATAAATTTCAGCAAAATCAAGAGGTTTGGCAAAACTGGTCGTTCTGGTGACAAAAGTGGTAGGTCAGGCTACTTGTAAGGAGCCTTTGCACAGTCTATAATAGTAGCAGGACATTATTTTGTGGAGGTTGTCGAAATGCTGAAGTACCACGTTGCAGTCTGCGATGATGAGAAATCAGACCTTGATGGCATTGTTCAAAGCGTCCAGCAGTACGATGTGCAAGGCTGCTTTGACATTGAAACTTACATGGATGGAAACGAACTTCTGAGCGAATTGCAAATGCAGAAGAAATCCTTTGATCTGCTTCTTCTCGATATCGAGATGCCATCCAACGGTTTTCAGCTGGCGCAGTCTTTGATTCAGATGGAGAAGCATCCTTTGGTGGTATTTGTCACGAAGCGGCATGAGTACGCTGTGCAGGGATATGGCATTGCATTCCGCTACCTTGTCAAACCTTTGGATCAGACGCTGTTCGCTGCGGCAATGGATGCCGTCCTTCAGGAACTGAACTCCAAACATTTCACGATCGAATACGATGGTGTTACCATGTCCTTGGAAACATCGGACATTTACTTTCTGGAAAGCCACGGACATAAAGTTCTGATTCACTGCAAGGAGCAAGACCTTACATTGCGAATGAGCATTCCTGAAGCCTTGGAGCAGCTTCCCAAACGGTGCTTTGTGTCACCACACAAAAGTTATCTCGTCAACATGGAACACATTGTTTACGCTACGGGAACCGCTGTTTTTCTTTCCAGCGGACATCAGCTGCCGATCAGCAGGAGGAAGCGTCAGGAGTTCAATCAGATCTTCAACGCTTATTTGGGAAGATGATGCTTTATTATTTCGTTGAGTTTGCAGGGAGCTTTGCCAACATTGCCCTGTTGCTGCTTTTTATCGGTCGGCTGTTTTCTAAAAAAGAACCTGTTTCAAGATGGTTCTATCTATATGTTGTACTTTTTGTCGCGGGGCAATGTGATTTGAGCTTATTCCCGGATTGGGTAACGCAGCGCACGATCTATCTTTTAGTTGGCGGATTTCTCCTTGCATTGCTGTTCTATGAGGTGCGCCCATGGCAGGCAGTTTTCGCAAGCGGAGCCTTCTTTACACTGGCTGCTTTGGTTGAAGTGTTTGCAATGCTTTTGATTGGGCTGCGCATCCCGGATACCGACATTCTGATGCAGGCTGGGGCAGCACGGTTGGTCTATGTTGTTTTTTCAAACCTGATTCAAATTCCACTCGTAGTCCTGATCTCACATTTTTTTAGCCGAAAAGGAAATGCTCTGCGCATCCTATGGCTGCTGCCGATCATTGCGATTCAAATCGCAAGTATTGCTGTCTGTTATGTGGCACAGTATCATGCTGCGGATGAGTATTTCCCGGATTATATGGTCGGTCTTATGGCGGTGCTTCTCCTTATAAACATCCTGATTGTGTTCTATGTGGAAGCTCTCCGGGAAAATGAGCTAGAAAAATTCAAAGTCAAGTTCAACGAGCAGCAGTACAATCTTCAAATGGAATACTACCAGCAGCTCAAAGAACGTCAGGAAGAAGTCCGTTCTCTACGGCATGATGTGAAGAAATACATTCTGGCGATGCAGGCAGTTGCAGAACACGGCGATACCGAAGAACTTCACAAGATTGCACAAGCTGCCACGGATATTTTTGAGCGTTCCACAAATGTTTCTGCTGTCGGAAACCCTGTTGTGGATGCTCTTTTGAATTATTACCTGCGAATCGCAGAGAAGAATAACATCAAGGTCAAACTGGATGTGACGATTCCTGAAGTTTTGACGATTTCATCACTGTCTTTGAGCATCATCATCGGAAATACATTCGACAATGCCATTGAAGCCTGTTGCAGTCTGCCAGCGGAGCAGCGAACCATTCATTTACAGCTGCGCAAACAGTATCGAAGCCTCTTCTATCGGCTGGAAAACCCATACAGTGATACTTCTCGCGGAATCCGCATCGGAGAGTATCACGGTTACGGACTAAAGAACATAAATCGTATCGTTCAGGAAAATCATGGTGACTTCTATACGAAAAAGAAAGACGGTGTGTTTACCGTCCAAGTCCGCCTGAACTGCGAAAATTAAAACATTCTTCTAAAACGCAGCCTTGCTTTCGCTTGTGCTTTGTGTGTTTCGTTCATCTGATGTATTCATTATCCTGAAGTGTTGACACGCATTCGTACTTATGTTATCATTCCCAACAAATCCACAGAGATTTCTGTAAAGAAACGATTCTGTGCGGTTTTATTTCCTGCGAAGATTTACCGCCCCGCAACACACCCGATCATTTTGCCGTCTGTTTCACCCGACAAAATCCTTCGCCTGTACTGCGTGGGCGGTATTTTTCTTTTCCGGGAAGCCGTACCTTGAAAATTTCATGAGCCGTCCGAACGTGATACCGGCTTTCCGGCCAACGCCGCTGCAAAACAAGGGCAGGAACTTCGTTCGGGTCAAACGGCGATTCGCATACACGAGCAGTGGAACTTTCTACTTATTTCTGCGTCTTAACAATTCGGAAACAACTTTCGGAAATGCGTTTTGAGCGCAGCGGTGGAGAGCAAGAACCGTCCCGTGGCCACAAATTTTCAATTCTTGAAAATCTTGTGCTCCACCGGGACTTCACATCTGCAACTCTTGCGAGTTTTGATGTGATCTTGTTGGGGCGTGCCTGCCCCAAACCCTGCTCATATTCGCACCTTTCGGTGCGAAAGAACGGCGTGTCGTGCTTACATAGCTCCACCGAGGAGCCAGCAAGACGACAGGAGGTTCAATGAACAAAACGAATGTCAAAGCGAATCCCAGCACGACCCACCGCCACGACACGCCGAACAACAAAACGCACATCATCAAGTTCCGTGTGACGGAAACTGAAAAGATGGAACTCCAATGCACAGCAAAACTCCTTCATCTCTCCCTGTCCACCCTCATCCGCCGTGCGCTGCACAATGCGAAGATCGAGCGCACCGTTGTCGTTGCCGGCGGCGGAGAAGAAACCCTCGCTGCCGTTTCTACTCTGCTTGCCCAGTGCAGCAGGGTGGGCGGCAACCTGAACCAACTCGCACGACACTTCAACTCCGGCGGAGCCGACACCGAACAGCTCCGGGCGAAACTTCTGGACGAACTTGCAGACCTGACCACCTTCCGGCTCAACGCCGAGAAAGTTCTGGGTGAACTGTATGGCAACGCTGAAGCATATCGCCTCTAAAAACTCGGACTACTCCGCTGCCGAAACCTATCTGGTTTACCAGCACGATGAATTTTCCGGCAAGAAGATTCTGGACGAACAGGGCAGACCCAAGCTGCGGGAATCGTACATTCTGGATACCCTTGAATGCGGCGAAGCCTCGTTTGCAACGGCCTGTCTGCTGGCAAATCGGAAGTACGACAAGAACAACAACCCGGATGATATCAAGAGCCACCAGTATATCATCAGCTTCGACCCACGGGATGCAGTCGAAAATGGACTGACGATGGAAAAGGCACAGGCCCTCGGCCTGAACTTCTGTAAAGAGAACTTTCCCGGCCATCCTGCTATCGTCTGCACCCACCCGGACGGACACAACCATTCGGGAAATATCCATGTCCACATCGTGATCGGTAGCGTCCGGACACAAGAAGTGGAGCGCAAGCCCTATATGCAGAAGCCCCGTGACTGGCGTGAGGGCATGAAGCATTCCAGCACAGCCCAGACCATGCGGCACTTGCGTGTCGCGGTCATGGAAATGTGTCAGGATGCCAAGCTGTACCAGATCGACCTGCTCAGCTCGAAAAAGCGTGTGAGTGAGCGCGAGTACTGGATGAAACGGCGCGGTCAGATGAAACTCGACCGTGAAAACGCAGCCCTGCTTGCCGCCGGACAGCAGCCCACACAAACGGAGTTTGAAACCGCAAAGGAGACTTTGCGGAAACAGATCTCGGATGTGCTGGACAATGCAGTGAGCTTTGAAGATTTCTCGGACAGGCTCTTGCAGCGGTACGGCATCACGGTCAAGGAAAGCCGTGGGCGGCTCAGCTACCTGCCAGCCGGAAGAAAGAAGTTTATCCGGGCACACAGCCTCGGTGACAAGTTTGAGAAAGAACTCGTGCTTGCCACCTTGAAAGAAAATGCCAAGAGCCAGCCCATTATCCTCCACAGCAATCTTGAGGAAGAACCCGACCGAATCAAGAAGCTGGTGGACATTCAGGCGAAGCTGAAGCAGGGCAAGGGCATCGGCTATGAGCGTTGGGCGAAGAAACACAACCTCAAAGCCATGGCACAGACCTTGATTCTTTTAGAAGAAAAGGGCTTGACCGATGAGGACGCACTCAACCAGAGAATCGCAGAGCTTGACACCAAGTTCCATGAATCGCTGGCCGTAGTGAAAGACCTCGAAACCCGCATGGCAGACAATCAGAAGCTGCGCAGCCACGCTGCTGACTACAAGCAGTACCGACCGCTTGCACAGAAGCTGAAAACTGTCAAACACCCAGCAGTCTTTGAAGAACAGCATCGTGCAGAGCTGACAGCATACCGGGCGGCAGCAGCCTATCTCAAGGCAAACAACATCACCAGCCTGTCCAGTCCGAACAAGCTGGAAGCGGAATACTGCGCTCTTGCTTCTGAAAAGGCCCAGTTCTATGAGCAGTACAGGGAAGCCAAGTCTGAACTGCTCAAGCTGAAAGATGCAAAACAGAATGTTGCCCTGTTCTTCCGGGAGGAAAAGCAGACGCAACATCATGAGAGAGAAGGAGTGTGCGTATGATCAATCTGAAAATCGACCCGGAGTTCCAGAATCAGATCCCACCGCTGACGGACGATGAGTACAAGCAGCTTGAAGAAAATATCCTCAAGGAAGGCAAGCTTCTCTCTCCTTTGATCGTTTGGAACAACACCCTTGTTGACGGACACAACCGTTATGCCATCCTCCAGAAGCACCCGGAGATTTGCTTTTCCACCATGCCGCTCCGATTTGAAAGCAGAGAAGAAGTCCTCGCATGGATCTGCAAGAATCAGTTGGGGCGGCGTAACCTCACCCCGGAGCAGAAGCTGTTCCTCATCGGGAAGCAATATGAAGCGGAAAAATCCTCTCATGGCGAAGCCCGCAAAGAATCGCATGATGAAAATGGCCGATTTCACCGGAGTTCTCAAACTGATAACTCCGGTGAAGCCATGAAAACCTGCGAACGAATCGCAGAGGAAAATGGTGTAAGCAAGGCAACTGTACTTCGCGCATCGAAGTACATGAAAGGTGTTGAAATTGCTGAATCCCTGATTCCCGGTATGCGGGAGAAGATTCTGAACAAACAGGTAAAAGTCAGCAAGTCTGATATGCACCGCCTTGCACGAGCCAACTATGATGCCCGCGCACAGACCTTGCAGGAAATCCTGCACCCGGAACTGAAAGTTGAACCGAAACCGGATGCCGATGGCATCATCCGGGAACCGGGAAAGGCACCTGTAATGCCGTTTCAGAAAATCGAATCGGTCTATGACAGCGATGCTTACCCGGAAGAAGTGCGGCATGATTATGTCGCACTGGAACACGTTACAACACGTTTCCGCACAGAGTTTGACTATCTTCTGAGAACTATGCCAGACACAGCACAGCGAGAAGTCATTCTCGAAATCATCCACAAGCACAAGGAGTACCTTGCTTCTCTGGAATCTGCGCTCGCAGAGGATGAGCAGACAGCATAACAACAGGCACATTGTATGCTGTCAACAGAAGTCCAAAGGAGTGTGCGTTTGAACAAAAAGAAAAAGTCCACAAATATTTCCCCTTACCCCGATGAAGCCATCGAACGTCTGGCACGGCATTTTACCCGGCGATCCTTGCCTGCTGGAACAGCGAGGAAGGTCAACGGGAGTTTGCCGCATGGCAGGCGGAGCAGGCTCATATTGCAACCAAAGAAAAACAGGAAGTTCCCACTGGGGAACTCCCTGCCTTACTTATCGTGTGTGGATTTTTGCAGGGTGCGTCCGGCAGGGCGCACCCTGTTTTTGCGTTCAATCCTCTAATCCGTGACTACCTGTTACATTCCTCAGATACTCGTCCGGCTCACCGTTCAAGATCAGTTCGGCATACGCCAGCGGGTCATTGTAGATGAGATAGTCCAATTCAGTCCGCTGTGCCATGGTAACATCCAGTGCATCTTCGACCCCGGTGCAGTCGATAGAAACTTTTCTGCCATCCCGGAGCAGCAGCTCCACACAGCCGGTATCCATGTTGAACGAACAGGCTCTTGCATCGTACTTCATAATCGTGTCCTTCCTGCCTTACGGCACTCTTACAGTTGTGACCTTCGTGATACGGTCTTTCTGATAAGGTTTTGGGCACACAGCCGTCAGGGAAGAGCCGTTGTTCTCGTTTCCGAAGAAAACAAAAAATCCGAACCCTTCTCCTATCGAGAAAAGGTTCGGATTTTCATGGTTTGGTGCGATGGAAGGGACTCGAACCCCCGGCCTACTGATTCGTAGGAACCGAATGGCACATTTTGTCCATTTCATCATTTGACGCTAAAACGTCATTTTAATCGAATCGCCGTTATTTTGCCGTTGTTATTCAGTTGCATCCTTTGCATTGCTTGCACGTCTTTGCACCTGTTATCCATCCTTGCGATGTGCAGAAAATGTGCAAAAGTGTGCAGAGCCAAAATCAGCCCGGCAAAACAGGCTGTTTCGCACAGCCCCAAAAGCTGGATTTCAACGGTATTTATTGTGCAAAATCTTCCAGTTTTATCCAAACAACAATCTTACATGACACACCGGTTCTATGGCAGGGGTTAGGACATCCGAACAGACACCATTTGATATAGAAATGAGGTTCACCATGAACAAACTGCTTTCCTGCCGCTACAATATGGACACCAACCGGGTGGAAGCCCGGTTCGCAGATGGCACCACTCTTGCCATCGACTGCATCGCTGTGGAGGACGAGTACGGCAACACCCCGGCACAGCGGGCAGAACTGGACTGGCTGCTGTATAATAAGCCCTTGGAGTATGCCCAGATGGTGCTGAGAGGGGAGATGGAGCGTTATCTTTCTCTCGGCTGCGACCACGGCAGACTGGGGGATTGAGCCATAGAAAACGCGCGGCAAAAATGCTAATCGCGCGGCGCGCGTTTTCAGCGTAAATTCAGCGTAAACCATGCCAAGTCAGCGTATTTTCAGCGTAAATCCCGGAAAGTCAGCGTAAATAACCATTTACCATATATAATGATGCCCGCCCACCTGTGTAAAACCACGGTGGGCGGGCATTCTGCGTTTTCAGATGGACTGGAATCCCTTGCCGATGATCTCGCTGGAGTTGACAATGGTCAGAAAGGCCTCCGGGTCCTCCCGGCGCAGGAAATCCCGCAGCAGCCCTGCCTGCCGCCGGGTCAGCGCCACCATGATCATGGTGCGGGGCTCGCCGGTGTACACGCCGGTGGCGTTCTGCTGGGTGGCCGTGCGTCCCAGTGTTTCCGTAACGAAATGCCGGATGGGCTCCGGCCTTGTGGTAATAACGGTACACACCTTGCGGAGATTCAGGCTCTCGATGGCTGTATCCACGATGGTGCTGCGCCCGATGAGTCCCAGCACGCAGTACATCCCGGTCTGCGGGCCGTAGAGGTAAGCCGCAAACAGCACCGTGCCGATATCGCTGAGCAGCAGAGCCCTGCCGATCTCCACCTTGATGTACTTGTGTAAGATCATCGCTACGATTTCGGTTCCGCCGGTGGATGCCCCGATGTTGAACACAATGCCGCTGGCAATGGCAGGCAGCGCCACCGCAAAGCACAGCTCCAGCAGAGTGTCATCCGTCAAAGGCTGCGACACGGGAAACAGCTTTTCGCACATACTGGAATAAAAGCTGAGCATGAAGGAGGAGTACAGTGTCCAACCCATGGTCTTTATGCCCAGAAAGACGCAGCCCAGCACATCCAGCACCGCATTGGTGATCCACATAAAGGTGCTGACGCTCAGAGCCGGAAAGCAGGTAGCCAGCACAACGGAAAGACCGGTAGTGCCGCCAAATACAAAGTGGTTGGGCGCACAGTAAAAGTTCAGTGCTACTGCATAGATGATAAGTCCCAGATTCAGCAGCAGAAAAAAGCGTGCGCCGCTCCACAGCTGTGCTGGGCTCAGGTTTTTGCGCAGGCCGTTCTTGATCGCTTCCATCTCAGTCCAGATGCTCCTTTACATCCATCAGCCGGGTGATGATGCAGTCTGCGGCGGACTGGTCCAGCGGCTCGCCGTGGCGGGGCTTCAGTGCCAGCACCTTCAGGCCTGCCGCCTTTGCGGAGGCAATGCCGGTGGGGGAATCCTCCACCGCAATGGCCTTGTCTGCCGTCAGCCCCAGAGCGTTCAGTGCCTTGAGATAGATGTCCGGCGCAGGCTTATGGGCGGCGCAGTCCTCGCCGCTGAAAGCAAAATCCACCATGGCTTTCAAGCCGCCCTCCGTGAGCATCTTCATGATGTCCGGTGCTGCGCTGGAGGACGCCACCGCCACCTTCAGCCCCCGGCTGCGCAGCGCATTCATCAGCGGCTCTGCCTGCGGGTCGGTAAGCTTGCCGTAAGGGGTGGGGCGAGCCTTACGGTATTCCCGATAAGCCATCAGCATCTCCTGACGGCGCACAGGGTCGTTGGGGACAATGGCTTCCCAGATGGCTTTTTCGTTGGAGCCGATGAAGTTGCCCTCCGGGATGGGGATGCCGTTTTCCAGCAGAAAGTTTTTACGGCGGTTCTCGTAGTAGTATTCCGTATCCGCCAGCACCCCATCCATATCAAAAATCACTGCTTCAATCATTCTTCATTTCCCTCTTCATCAAAAAAGGGGAGGGGCAAGCCCCTCCCCCAAGCATGGGTCTATTGATCCCAGTCGATCGCTTAGTACTCCAGCTTCCACATATAGCGGCGCAGGGTCAGCGGATGCTGACGGACGTAGGACAGCTCCTCAGCATAGACGCGGAACACGGCGGTGTGCATCAGCGGGTTGAAGTAGGTGATGACGCTGCTGTCCACAGCATTGCCCAGACCGTAATCCTTTGCATCCACAACGGTGGTCAGAGCATCGAAGCGGTGCAGGAAGGTCAGTGCGCGGGCATCCACGGGACGGGTCTTGCCGTCGTTCATCAGCAGGATGAAGGGCACGTCCTTGTCCACGATCTCGAAGGGGCCGTGGAAGAACTCGCCGCTGTGGAAGGAGCCGGAGTTGACCCACTGCATCTCCATCATCAGGCAGATGGAGGTGGAGTAAGCGACCTCCATGGAAGCGCCGCTGGACATGACGTAGACGACGGGAGCGTCCTTGTACTTCTCAGCGAACTCCTTGGCAGACTTGCGGGCAGAGTTGGCAGCGTTCTCGGCAGCCTCGAACACGTTGGTCAGGCCCTCGATCATCTTGTCGTACTTGTCGAAGCCTTCCACCTGCTGCAGGATCTCCACAGCCAGTGCCAGAACGTAGCCCATCTTTTCCAGCTTGGCAGCGTAGTTAGCCTCAAAGCCGTGAACGATGGTGTAGTCAGCTTCCTTGGTCAGGGCAGAACCGGCAGCGTGGGTAACGCTGACAACGGTTGCACCGGCGGCCTTTGCCACGCTGTTGGCCTTGACGGTCTCAGGGGTGCTGCCGCCCAGAGAAGCGGTGATGACCACGGTGGTGTCGCCCAGCCAATCGGGGGTATCGTAGTTGAACTCGTTGGCGGTGTAGTGTGCTACACGCAGCTTCTTGCTGCAGTTTGCAAGGAAGTACTTTGCGGGGTACAGCTCTGCCTTGGAAGCGCCGCAGCCAACAAAGGCCACGTTCTCCACGTTGTGCTTTGCCACGATGTCTGCCACGATGGACTTGACGTTTGCCAGATCAATGTTATACATAATGCAATCCTCCAAATTTTTTCTTTTGTTCTGATGAATCACAAATTACAGGCGTACGGATATCTATGTAAGCCGGAAACCCGGTTACACCAACAGACCAAGGGCGTTGATAGCAACACCGCCCACGATGCAGATGACCAGCAGCCAGCCGGTCTTGACCTTTTTGCGGATCAGGGTGTACATCAGCATCACGATGCCAAGGTTCAGAAGGTTCGGCAGAATGCTGTTCAGCACATCCTGCAGCACCAGACCGGTGCTTGCGAAGGTGATGGGGGTGGTCAGACCCACCATGCTTGCCACCATGGCACCGATGACCATCAGGCCTACGATGCCGCAGACGTACATCAGCTTGTCCATCATGCCGCCGTTGAGCTTGGTCAGGTACTTGCTGCCCATGGTATAGCCCAGCTTACCGGCAAACCATGTGACCAGCACAGCGGGGACGATGGAGAGGATCATGGCCAGAATGGGGCCCAGAACGTTACCCTGCTGTGCCAGAGAGATGCCCAGACCAAAAGCGATCAGGCGGACAGTGCCCTGAAAGAAGGAGTCGCCCACACCGGACAGGGGGCCCATCAGCGAGGTTTTGACGGCGTTGATGGTCTCCGGGTTGAAGTTCTCACGGTCGGCGGCGTACTGCTCCTCCATGGAAGCAGCCAGACCCAGCGTAAAGGCACTGGTCTGCGGGGTGCAGTTGTAGAACGCCATCTCGCGCTCGTAGGCTTCCTTTTTGTGCGCCAGCTGCTCGGGGTCGTTCTCGTCGGGGTACAGCTCGTCCAGCGTGGGAGCGATGCCGTACAAAAAGCCCATGTTCATCTGACGTTCGTAGTTCCAGGAGGCCTGAATGTTCAGGGAGCGCCACATGAACTGGAAGTATTTCTTGAAGTCGCTGCGCTTTGCAGTCTTGGTTGCGTTGCTCATTTCAGCTTCCTCCTATCAAAGATCGTCGTCATCTTCCAGCGGGTCGTAGTCCGGGTTGGCAGCAGCTGCACCGGCAGCGGCTGCGGCGGGTGCGCCCTTGCCATACTTCAGGCCGGTCAGGATCACAGCCAGAATTGCGGCGAAGATGGCCACAGCGGTGATATCCAGACCCAGGTAGCCCACAAAGAAGAAGCCCAGCAGGAAGTAGACGGTCAGGTCGCGGTTGAGCATGGTGGACAGCAGCAGGGCAATACCGTAAGCGGTAAGGAACTTACTGCCGAGGTTCAGGCCATCGGTCAGCCATGCGGGGATGAAAGCCACGATCTTCTGCACCAGATCCGTGCCGAAGTAGACGGACAGGAAGATGGGGATGAAGTACATCAGGCTATACAGCACTGTGCCCCAGACGATGTGCATGCTCCATGCCTTGCGGAACTTGCCTTCTGCAATGGCGTGGTCGGCAACGTGGGTCAGGTTGGACAGGATGGTGCGCATCAGCACGCCCAGCATCTGGCCCAGAACCGCGATGGGGATAGCCAGTGCCAGTGCAGTCTCGGCAGAAGCATCGGTCAGGATGGCAAAAGCTGCGCAGATGATGGCAGCCATGTTCATGTCCGGGGGTGCTGCTGCGCCGATGTTCACGATGCCAAGGCTCATCAGCTCGATGGATGCGCCAAGGGTCAGGCCGGTCTGCAGATCACCCAGCAGCGCACCGACGATGGTGCAGGTGATGAGCGGACGCTCGAAGTTCATGCGGCCCAGAATGCGCGAGTCCAGAATACAGAACACGCCAACCAGACCCAGAAGCAGTGCGGTAACAAACATGGGTCAATTCCTCCTTCTTATTTTCTTACGATCAGGTGTGATCGATGGGTACTACCTTAAAGGTGGGGGTCTGCTGGCTGTAGATCTTAATGCCCATATCCAGCAGCTTCTGGGTGTCGGCCTGCTCCTCCGGGGTCAGGAATACCGACTGGTCAAAGGCCACGGAGCCGGGCTTGTTGGCCACAGCACCGTAGTTGATCTCTTTGATCTTGGGGTATGCCTGACAGAACTTGAGCAGGGCAGCGGTGTTGCCGAAAATCATCATGATCTTCTCGTCCAGATACTCCACCTTGGGCATCTTGGCGATGGCTTTGTCCACCGTGAAGATGTTCACCCGGACACCGGCGGGCTTGCTCAGCAGCAGGGCGGACTTTTTCATCTCGTCGTTGGCGGCGTCATCGTCCACCACGATGATGCGCTGTGCGCCCACATGGCCGGTCCACGAGAATACCACCTGACCGTGCAGCAGGCGGTAGTCCAGACGTACTAATTTGATCATAGGTCATCCTCCTCATCTTGGGCTGCGTTTTTCAGCAGCAGGTTGCAATCAATGATCTGCGCCTTGGCATCTGCAATGCACTCGGCCAGTTCGTCCTGTGTCAGGGCTTCGTCGTTGGAAGCAAGGGTCAGCACCAGAGAAGCGTTCATGCCGCAGATCAGGTGCACAGCCGGATACTCCGGCAGCAGGGTCAGCATCTCGTTGTTCACGCTGCCGCCCATCACATCGGTCACGATGTACACAGCATCCTCTGCTGCAAAGCCCTCCAGCAGCCGGCGTGCCGCTACCGTGATAGGCTCGGTCTCATCCCGCAGGGTAGCAAGGGCATAAAGGTTCGGCATCTCGCCAAGGATCATCTGCACGGTGTCCTTCATTCCGGCAGACAGCCCTCCGTGCGAAGCAAGAATGATTCGGTTCATACACATCCACGACCTTTCTTGTGTTTCCTTCATCTCTTCGGCGTCTGTATTATCCTATTCGTTATAGACGTCATAATCGTCATGTACATAGTACCACATTTTGCACAGACGTCAAGAGGTTTTTCTAAAAAAATCTTTACTTTGGTAACGTGCACAAAGCATCTCCCCTATATTTTAGCAGTTTCACTAACAATTCTCCTTGGAACGACAAAAAGAGCGTCTTTTCCGGGTGGAAAAGACGCTCTTGGGGGACAGAATGCTGCCCTTAAAACTCAAACATATACCGGCTTCCAATGTAATACTGCCGCCCGATGCACAGCGGGTGGTCATATTGGTCATGGAAGTAGGCGTTCAGATACAGCAGCGGCTCGCCCAGCGAAAGGTTGAGCAGCTGTGCCTGTTCTGCCGAAGCCCGTACCGCCTCGATACGCTGGCAGGAGGTCGTTGCAGGGCGCAGCCCGGAGATGCGCTCAATGGTGTCAAACATGGAAACATCATTGAGATTCTCGCTCATCAGGCTCTTGTAGGGCTCGTAGGGCAGGAACAGGTTCTCCAGAAACACCGGCTGACCATCGGCGGTGCGCAGACGCTGGATATAGATGAGCAAGGCTTCCGGGCCTACATGGAAGAAGGCTTCCTCATCCTTACGCACCGGCACGATCTGACGGTTCAGCAGCCGGGCGCCCGGCACCATGCCGTACTCCTTGCAGGTCTCCGTAAAGCTGGCAGTTCCTCTGCCGCTGGCAAACTTGCGATGGATGCGGGGCTTGCTGACAAAGGTGCCCCGCCCCTGCATTTTGACCAGATACCCTTCGGCGCACAGCTCTTCCACCGCACGGCGCACCGTGATGCGGCTGACAGAGTACTCCGCACTCAGTTCCGGCTCCGGGGGGATCTTCTCGTTGGTTTTGTACTTGCCGCTCTCGATCGCGGCACGAATGTCATCCTTTACCTGCTGGTAAAGCGGGACAACAGCACTATCATTGATTGCCATGAAATACCTCACCCTCAAATTGAGTATATCGTTATAAACATTATATTCATCTCATGGCTATGATAGTGCATATTCCGCGAATTGTCAAGTAAAACTTGCAGTCAATTTTTTGTGCGAGGTGACGGATGCGCCCCGTGCTGCACAGGGCACCCCATTTTCCAGTGCCCTGCCGGGAAGAATCCAAAAGCAACACCGCGCAATGCCATAAAAGAAGTATTCAATCAGCTTCATAAGTCCTACTATCACTGCTTTACTGCAATAAAATTTGCAAAACCATCTTGACGCTCGCCGCAATCCGTGATACCCTTTATCGCAAATCCCACCAATTTTGTAGAAAAGTACAGAACGGCGAGGATTTATTCCCCATGAAGATTTTTACCGCCCCGCAACACACCCGATTCATTTTGCCGCCGATTCACCCGACAAAATCCATCGCTGCGCTGCATGGGCGGTATTTTTCTTTTTCACAAATAAAATCTTATGTAGTTGTTCAATCTTCCAAAATTTGTTTTTAGTTGTTGACTGCACAACCTAAAAGTGTTATTCTGATGCTTGAAAGAAGCAGGCTGTAGTGTCTGCACTGCGCCCAGCTTTCTTCATACTGAACCTTGAATCTTACATAAGCCGTCTGAACGAGATACTGCGCCATGACCTCACACTTTCTGTGGGCGAGCCGGACAACGCCGCTGCAAAACAGGGGTAGGAACTGCGTTCGGCGTGAACGGTGACCACGAGCAGGGGCTTTGCCTTTTCACACGTTTTGCTCTGCAAAATTTTCAACGTGCATTGCGGTTCGACTTCTGAAATTTTCAGTGTTGCACGGAAAGGGCGAAAGCAAGTATCGACCTGTGGCCACAAATTTTCAATGCTTGAAAAATTGCTGTCCACTCAGTCATCCTTGTTGGGGAGTGCCTTCCCCAAACCCTGCTCTAGCTTCGCACCGTTGGTGCGAATGCGGCGTGTCGCATTACATAGCCCTCTCCATCCCGGAGCGGGCATTTATCATTTTCACAGGAGGTCGAATATGGCTGAAATGAAAAGTCCGAATGTACACGCAAAGAAGAACCGCAATGACACGCCGCGAAAACGAAAGACACACATCATCAAAGTCAGGGTGACCGCAGAAGAAAAACTGCGGATCGCATACGCCTGCAAAGAACTCCACCTCACCCAGTCCGAACTCGTCCGCCGCGTCCTGTACGGCGTGAACGTCAAGCACACCGTTGTGGTGGCGCAGGGCGGCGAGGATGCACTGGCGGCGCTTGCTGCCTTGTCTGCCCAGTGCAGCAAGGTGGGAAGCAACCTCAACCAGCTTGCACGGCACTTTAACTCCGGCGGCAAAGACACCGAGCAGCTCCGGGCGCAGATTCTGGAGGAACTGTCCGCACTCACGAACTTTCGGCTGAAAGCCGAAGAAACGGTTGGTGAACTGTATGGCAACCATCAAGCATTTGACCTCGAAAAACTCTAACTATGCCGCCGCCGAAAGCTATCTCACCTTTCAGCACAACGAGTACACTGGTCTGCCTATTCTGGACGAGAAGGGCAGACCCAAGCTGCGAGATTCGTACCTGCTCGACACCCTTGAGTGCGGCGAATCTTCATTTGCTATGGCCTGCCTGATTGCCAATCGCAAGTACGGCAAGAACGGCAGGCGGGAGGACGTGAAGACCCACCATTATATCATCAGCTTCGACCCGAAGGATGCAGTAGAGAACGGCCTGACCATGGAGCGGGCGCAAGCCCTTGGCTTGCAGTTCTGCAAGGAAAATTTCCCCGGTCATCCCGCCATCGTCTGCACCCACCCGGACGGTCACAACAGTGCGGGAAACATCCACGTTCACATCGTCATCGGCAGCTTGCGTGTCCGCACCGTGGAACGGCAGCCCTTCATGGACAAGCCGTGCGACTGGGAAGCGGGCAAGAAGCACCGCTGCACTTCTGCCATGCTCCGGCACCTCCGTGTCGCAGTCATGGAGATGTGTGAGCAAGCCGATCTGAACCAGATCAATCTGCTGGAAGCCCAAGGCGACCATGTTTCGGAGCGCGAGTATTGGGCGCAGCGGCGCGGACAACGCCGCCTCGACCATGCCAACGCCAAACTTGCCGCTGAAGGGCAGCAGCCCGCCCAGACCGTCTATCAGACGGAGCTGGACAAGCTGCGAAAGCAGATCTACGCTGTGCTGAACAAGACCACCACCTTCGAGGAATTTTCTGCATTGCTCATGCAGGAACACGGCATCGCCGTGAAGGAGAGCCGAGGCCGGTTGAGCTACTGCCCGCCCGGCCGGACAAAGTTCATCACCGCCAAGAAACTGAGCAAGAAGCTGGAAAAAGAGCAGGTGCTGACCGCCCTCTCCCAGAACATCCAGCTTGCCGCTATCATCCAGCCCGCCTACGAACAGAAGCCGGATAAAATCAGGAAACTGGTTGACATTCAGGCGAACGTTGCTGCGGGCAAGGGCATCGGCTATGAGCGTTGGGCGAAAAAGTTCAACCTCAAACGCTGGTCGCAGACCTTGTGTCTCCTGCAGGAGAAAAAGCTGCTCAGCGAAGATGCCCTAGACCAGCGCATTGCCGAACTGCAAACCCAGCACGACGATGCACTGGCGGTGGTCAAAGACCTGGATGCCCGCATGGTCTCCCTCAAGGAGCTGCGCGGGCATCTTGTGGTCTATCGGCAGTACAAGCCCCTTGCACAGAAGCTCCAGACTGTGCGGAATCCCGCCAAGTTCAAGGAGCAGCACCGTGCAGAGTTTGCTGTGTACGAGGCCGCTTGTGCCTATTTCAAGGCCAACGGGCTCAGGACACTGCCGGATCTCAAAAAGCTGGATGCCGAATATCAGACCCTTTCCTCGGAGAAAAACGGGTTCTACACCCGCTACAAGAAAGCGCAGATCGAACTGCGTGAACTCCGCACCGCACAACAGAACGTGGAAGCCTTCTTCCGCAAGGAAGAGCGCAGCCACACCGTACCGCAGCAGGAGGTCAAATGAACAACACTCTGACGGATCGATGTGTGAATAAACCCAACCTCACCCACGCCCCTCACCGGGCTTCGTCCTTTCGCCTGTACCCCACCCATTGGGACGGAGGGTAGCACCTCTGTCTTTTCGGACGTAAAGAACGCTATCTCGACCCGGCAGGCAGCGGAGCTGTACGGCTTAGCCGTAAACCGGAACGGCATGATGTGCTGCCCCTTCCACGGGGATAAACACCCCAGCATGAAGGTGGACAGCCGTTTCCATTGTTTCGCCTGTCAGGCAGATGGCGATGTGATCGATTTTGTCGGCAGACTTTTTCAACTTTCTCCCTATAAGGCCGTGGAAAAGTTGAAGAACGATTTCGGCATGGCACTTGCCGACGGCAAGGTGCGGCTTGCTCCCCGCAGACCGCCCACCGTCCGGCAGCAGTTGCTGGACTATTACCGCTGTCTGCAGCGTTGGCGGATCCGATACGCACCGCAGTCACCCACAGAAGAACTTCACCCCTGCTTCCTTGAAGCGATAAAGAACCTTGACATCGTTGAATATTATCTGGACTGTTCGGTGCTCCCGGACCCGCAGACCGAAAACGAGCTACGGAAGTATTGGGAGGGATTGCATGAGCGACTGGAAAAAGAGGAACGACGATTGGCGTGATGAGGACGAACTGGAAGAAGAGGAAGAATGTGAATGCCCTTGGGTAGACAGTAAGGGCAAAGTGCGTGAAACCGCTTACTGCCAGTACCTTTTAGAGAAACACCCCATGATGTGCCTGAAACAGAAGCTGTTTGACCAGAACGGCGAGGTAGACGAGGACGCACTGCTCTACGAAGTCCACAGCGACCTCCGTGACTTTGTGCTCGACAACCTTGCCAAGAAGGAGAAGCAGGTTCTGGACGCACTCCGTATCGAAACCTATACCCCTGAATGGAAACCCCAGCTTGACCGCATCCATCTCCAGAACGGAACCTACTTTCTGGACGAGCGGGGATTTGTGCCGGAAAAGGAACTCTGCCTGAACCGGCTCCCCGTGGAATACCAGCCCGATGCCCCCGCACCGACCAAGTGGCTGGAATTTCTGGACGGTCTACTCATCCCGGAGGACATTCTGACCTTGCAGGAATACCTTGGCTATCTCCTGATCCCGTCTACCAAGGCGCAGAAGATGCTGGTCATGACCGGCAAGGGCGGCGAGGGAAAATCCCGCATCGGCTTGCTGCTGAAGAAGCTGTTCGGGGAAGCCTCTCACTCCGAATCCATCCTCCGCATCGAAACGAACCGCTTTGCCAGTGCAAATCTGGAGTACAAGCTGGTCATGGTCGATGACGACCTGAACATGGTGGCTTTGCCCGAAACACGGAACATCAAGTCCATTGTCACCGCCGAGGACCGTTTGTGCATCGAGCGGAAAAACAAGCAGGCTGTCCAAGGCTTGCTGTACGTTCGTTTCATCTGCTTCGGCAATGGCAACCTTGTGGCTGCTCACGATGACAGCGACGGCTTCTGGCGCAGGCAGATCCTGATCACGGTGAAAGACCGTGACCCTGCCCGAGTGGATAACCCGTTCCTTATCGAAGAGCTGTCCGAGGAGCGTCCCGGCATCCTGCTGTGGATGCTGGAAGGTCTACACCGTCTGCTGGCGAACCGCTATCAGTTTACCATCAGCGAGCGCTCCATCCAGAACCTTGAAGCAGCCATGGCGGACAGCGACAACCTGACCCAGTTCATGCAGGCAACGGCGTATGTCCGCTTCAAGCCCGACACCGAGGAACGCTCCACCTATCTCTACCGCGCCTACACCAAGTGGTGCGAGGATAATCTGGAATCGCCTGTTCCGCAAAAGAAGTTCAGCCAGTTCCTGCTGAAAAATGCCGGGAAGTATGGCCTGACCTTTTCCAAGCACATCGAGGGAAAATACCGCGGCTTCCGGGGCGTATGCGTCCACCCCGCCTTTGCTGCGGCATAAAACACACGAAAAGTGAAAATCTCCCGCCCTACGCGCCCCAAAGCATTTGTTTTTACCTGTTATCGCCGTTTTCTCCGGGCGCGTATCTGCCCTTTCCGGGCGGATGTGGGGCGGGAGAGAAACCAGGATGCGCCCCAAGAGGGCGCGTGCGTCCCAGCCATGCGCCCTGTAAAATCAGCACAGGAAGGTACTTTTGTGTGGTTTGGGGCGCGTGGGGCGCGTAAATTCAAGTTCTCGCACTTTTTTGGGCTGCTGCTTCGGGTCAGGAGCGGCAGGCCCTTACATATTTACCAGCCCACAGGGTGCAGCTCAACCGGAACTGCGCCGGGTCTGGAGAAGTGCAAAGGAGACATGCCTATGACGAATGTCCGCAAAAATTCCGCTAAACTGACCCGTGAGGACTTGAAAATCGTGCCCGAATCCCCTACAATGAAATTGTCCGAAACCCCTGCCGTAGAACCTTCTGACCAGACCAGCAAAACCGTCCGACACGCCCCGCTCGTTTACCGGGTGGAGGAGATCGCCCAACTGTTGGCGATCTCCAACCGTGCTGCGTACAATCTGTGCAACACCACGAAAGACTTCAAGGTGATCCGCCTCGGTACCAGCATCCGGGTAAGCAAGCAGAGCTTTGACGATTGGTTTGCAGCGGTCTAAGGGAGGGAACATCTATGGCATCTATTATGAAACGTGGCAACACGTATTCCGTCCGATACAACTACAAAGATCATGCTGGCAAGCCCTGCAAGGGCTGGGAAACCTTCAAGACCAAGGCCGAAGCGCAGGAGCGCAAGATCACGGTGGAGAAGGAACTGCTGGACGGCACCTTCCTCGTGCCCGACACCATGACGGTCGAGGAGATGCTGTACAAGTGGATCCCCATTCAGTCCAGCAAACACAAGTGGTCTCCCAAGACCTACACCCAATCTGTGGCGATGGTGCAGAACCTCATCGTGCCGTATATCGGAAAGCGGAAGGTGCAAGACCTCCGCACCTACGACATCGAGCAGTTCTACGCCACTCTGAGCCAGACCCCTTGCGGCCAGTACGTTCACGGCGAAAAGCAGGAGCTGACGGAAAATCAGAAGAAGCGGCTGTTATCCAGCACGTCCATTCACGAAGTCCACACGCTCCTGAAGACCGCCTTTTCGTATGCCGTTGACTGGGATCTGATTCACAAATCGCCTACTCCCCGTGAAGCCCCCAAGATCAATACCGAAGAACGCACCATCTGGGATGAGCGCACCATGTTGGCAGCGCTGCAGACCATCGAGAACCCCGCCCTGCATCTGGCGGTGCACATGAGCATGATCCTCTCGCTCCGTGAGGGCGAGATCCTCGGCTTGCAGCCGGGAGATCTCGACTTTGATGCAGCAGACGGACGGGGAACCATCTCGGTGAACAAAGCCCTGCAGCGTGCCGACAAGGTCGCCTTGTCCAAGATCGACCCCACCCAGATCTACCACACCTTCCCGGACAGACGGGAGGGGAGCAAGTCCTCGCTGATCCTCAAGCGGACTAAGACCAAAAAGTCCAACCGCATCCTGTATATGACCAAGCCCTTGAAAGAGGAGCTTCTGGCATGGCTGGAAAAGATGAAGCAGGACGAGCAGAGCGCCCCGGAAAAGTACAGCAACTGCGGTCAGCTGTTCCGCTTACCAGACGGCTTACCCATTGCACCGGACGTTCTGACGAAGTGGTACCGTATGTGGCGGGCAGAGCACTCGGAGTTTGAGAAGATCGTATTCCACGGTCTGCGCCACTCCAGTGCCACCTACCAGCTGCTGCAATCTGGCGGTGACTTCAAGTCGGTGCAGGGCAACACCGGCCATGCAACTGCCACCGTCCTGATGGACACCTACGCCCACACGCAAGACAAGCCCCGGTTGGAGCTGGCTGAGAAGATCGAAGCCGACTTCTACTCGCAGGATGTGGCAGGTGCGAAGCCGCAGGAACCCCCGGAAAACAAAACGCCGGTGGCAACAAAAATCACAGGTAAAATGATCCTTGAAGCCATCCGGCAGATGGACGCAGAGGAACGCCGCGAGCTGACGCGAGTGCTCTTCACGTAAAAGATTCTTTTTTGTACAGCGAAATACATGCTGTGCAAGCGATGCAAAGAGTTCATGGCTTTTTTGTAAAGTGTGCAGGAGATGTGCAAAAGTGTGCAGACTCTGCCAGAAAAACAAAAAAGCCATGAAATCTTTCGATTTCACGGCATTTTCTGGTGCGATGGAAGGGACTCGAACCCCCGGCCTACTGATTCGTAGTCAGTCACTCTATCCAGCTGAGCTACCAACGCATACGTTCCGTTCGGAACATGATGTATTTTATCACTGAACCGGGGTTTTGTCAACACTTTTTCGAAAATATTTTTGAGATTCCTGAAAAAGAACGTCTTTTCATCCACTTTTCTTTTATTTTCTATGCATCAGCCCTGCTCTGCGAGGGTCTGGGCGATGCGGACGCCGGTGGGCGTGGCGGCAAGACCGCCCTGACCGGTCTCGCGGAGGTCGGGGGAGAGCAGGCTGCCCACGCGGCCCATGGCGTCGATGACCTCATCACAGGGGATGGCGTAGTCCACCCCGGCAAGGGCCATATTTGCACAGGAGACGGCGTTCACCGCGCCAACGACATTCCGCTTGACGCAGGGAACTTCCACGAGGCCGGCCACGGGGTCGCAGACGAGGCCCAGCAGGTTGCCCAGAGCCATTGCGGCGGCAGCGGCGCACTGCTCAGGCGCGCCGCCCTTGAGGTGGCAGAGAGCGGCGGCGGCCATCGCGCTGGCAGCGCCCACCTCGGCCTGACAGCCGCCCTCCGCGCCCGCGAGAGTGGCGCGGGCCGCGATGACCTGACCGAACCCGGCGGCGACATAGAGGGCGTCGCAAATGGACTCTTCGTCGGCCTCGCCGCTGCGGGCCAGCGGCAGCAGAACAGCAGGCAGGACGCCGCAGCTGCCCGCCGTGGGGGCAGCGACGATGCGCTTCATGCAGGCGTTGCACTCGGCGGTCTTGAGAGCTTCGGCAGTCACTGCGGCGAGGTAATCGCCGCCAAGGCTCTTTCCTTCTTGATGGGCCTGCTCCACCTTGGCCGCATCGCCGCCCGAAAGGCCGCTTCGGCTGCGCTGGGCCGGGTCATAGTCCCGGCTGGTGGCCTGCATCACCTGCCAGAGGTGGTGCATCATCTCCCGGCTGTGGGCCTCGGTGAGGCGGCTCTCGGCCAAATCGCTGCGGAGGATGGCCTCCGAAAGGGAAATATTCTGGCTGCGGGCAGCGGCCAGCATCTCTTCACAGGATAAAAACGACACTTCTCAGCCCTCCTCGCATTCTTCCGGCTCGTCGATGTTCAGGCAGGTGACTTTGCGGATGCCCGGCATCACGGCCATCTGCTGTTCCAGCACGTGGGGGATGTGGGAGTCGCATTCCAGCACCATAACGGCGTAGCCGCCCGTCGCGGCACGGAACACCTGCATGGACGCGATATTGATGCGGCGCTGGGCCAGCGACATAGTGACCTCGGCGATGCAGCCGGGGGTGTCCTCGTTATGGATGATAAGGGTGTTGCTGTCCCCGCCAAAGTCGGCAGGCACACCGTCGATCTCAGTCACGCGGATGCGTCCGCCGCCCACAGAGGCCGCCTTCAGGACGAGGATCCGGCCCGCCTTACTCTTTAAGGTAAGCACCGCCGTATTCGGGTGGGCGGCACGGAGCTCCACCGGATGGATGGTGAACTTCATGCCGGCCTCCTCGGCCAGCGCGAAGCTGTCGGGCAGGCGGGGGTCGTCTGGGCGGAGGCCCAGCAGGCCCGCCACCAGCGCACGGTCGGTGCCGTGGCCCCGGCCTGTGGTAGCAAAGCTGCCGTAGAGCCCAATGTCCGCCTCGGCGGGCACGTCGCCCAGCAGCTTCTGAGCCGTATATCCAATGCGGGCGGCACCCGCCGTATGGCTGGAGGAGGGGCCGATCATCACCGGCCCGAGAACGTCGAACAGACGCATGAGGTGTACACTTCCTTTCGTTTTGCAGCGCCCGGGACCCCATTCGCTGACAAAAGAACAGATTTTCTTTCTTTTTATTATACCGCTTTTGAGCTTATTGTGCTATAATAACTTCATAATGTTTTGAATCTTGCCCTTTCAGGGGGCAGCACGGAGGGTAGAACCTATGAAACTGGTAAGCGTGGAAACTCCCGAAAAGAGTGTCTGCAAAATGACTTTCAGCGCTTCGGCTGAGGAGCTGGAAGCTGCGTCCAACGCCGTGTACGAGCGCACCCGCGCAACGTACACCATCAAGGGCTTTGCCAAGGGCGAGGCTGACCGCGCCCAGATCGAGGCCGACCGCGGCGAGCACACCTTCTGGTACGACGCCATCAACGATTTGATGGACAAGGACGTCCCGGCCCTGTACGACGCAGCGATGGCAGAACATGGCTTCCACGCTGTGGACGAGCCGGTCTACGACCTGGTCAGCGTGAAGAAGGACGAGGGCTTTGTGGCCACTGCCACCACCGCCCTGCAGCCCGAGCTGAACCTGACCCAGACCACCGGCTTCAAGACCGAGTGCGTCACCCCGGAAGTCACCGACAAGGAGATCGACGCTGTGCTGGAGCGCCGCCGCGCCATGGCCGCTGAGCTGGTGCCTCACAAGGGTCCGGCCGTCAAGGGCAACATCGTCCACATCGACTACGAGGGCCTGCTGGAAGGCAAGCCTTTCAACGGCGGCACCGCCCAGAACCAGACCCTGCAGCTGGGCAGCGGCCGGATGATCCCCGGCTTCGAGGAAGGCATCCTCGGTCACAAGGGCGGCGAGGAGTTCGACATCTTCGTCACCTTCCCGGCACGCTACCACGCCAAGGACCTGGCCGGCAAGCCCGTGGTCTTCAAAATCAAGCTGCACGACGTCTGTGTCCGCCAGCTGCCCGCACTGAACAGCGATTTTGCCAAGAAGGCTGCCAATGTGGACACCATGGACGAATTCCGCGCCCAGATCCGTCAGCAGCTCCACGACAACAAACACGCCGCCGCGCTCAACCGCGCCAAGGACGCCATCCTCACCCAGCTGGCCGCAGCCGCTGAGGGCGAGCTGCCCAGCGTTCTCGTCGAGAGCGCCTATCAGCAGGAGATGGAGCAGATCCAGCAGCAGCTGCAGATGCAGCGCCTGAGCCTCGACCGCTACCTGAGCCAGATCCATCAGACCCGCGAGAGCTTCACTGCCGCTGTCCGCACTGCTGCGGAGAAGAACACCCGCGCCCGGATGGCCCTGCTGCAGATCGCTCAGAACGAGAACCTCGTTCCCACTGAGGAGGACATCGACAAGACCCTGTCTGAGCGCGCTGAGCGCACCAAGAAGACCCTCGAGGAAGTCAAGGCTGCATCCAACGTGGAGGCCATGCGCCGCAACGAGGGCATCCGCCGCGCTGCCGACTATGTCATCGAGCACTCCACCATCGAAGAAAAATAATTTATCCTGCTTTTGCGCCTGCACCACTGTGCAGGCGTTTTTTATTGTTCATTTTTTCTCTCTTGACTTTTTTTCTCTGCTGCGGTATTTTTAGGGTGAGAAATTCTATCCGAGCCGCAGCTGCGGCCCGGACGGATAAAGTAAAATCTTCTGCGGGACATTCCGCTCATCTATTTTATTGCGACAGGAGGTTTTCCTTATGAAAAAGTTTCTTCTCGCTCTTCTGACAGCTGTCACGGCGGCTGCGCTCTTCTGCGGCGCGGCAGCACCTGTGGCCACTTACAGCGCCAGCTATGACGCACCGGCCGGCATCAACGCCATCGTGGTGCAGGACAACAGCGCTGCGGTCATTCTGCAGGCCGCCGACATCGACCACATCCGCGCCGATTACACCTACACCTCGAGCTACGCCTTTGAAAGCTCCAAGCTCTACGACTTCACGGTGGCGGGCAGCACCCTCACCGTGACCAAGACCCGGGAGCCCAACGCTTCCCTCATCATCCAGAGTGAGGACACCCGCAGCTGCACCCTGACGCTACAGGTACCCCGCCAGACGCTGGCAAACATCACCGTCAGCACCACCAACGACAGCATCACGCTGGACGGCGTTTCGGCACAGACCGCCAGCCTTACCACCGACAATGGCCGCATCGAGGTGTCGAACTTCAACGGCTCCACCCTGAGCGGTACTACCCGCAACGGCAAGATCACCATGAGCGGCGTCACCTCCCAGAATGTGGCCGCCACCATCCAGAACAGCGGCACCCTCAAGCTGGAAAACATCTCTGCCAACGTCTGCAACGCCAAGGTGCAGAACGGCAGCATCACCGGCTCCGTGATCGGCAGCGGCAGCTCTTACGGCTTCGAGCTGGCCGCAGGCGGCGGCAAGATCCGCGTCTCCGACGCCAGCGACAAGAGCTTCCTCTTCTCCGGCAAGGACACCCTGCAGCAGAATGCAGATGCCCCCAACAAGCTGAACCTCGCCACCAAGAACGGCGACGTTGAGGTCGAGTTCGTCCGTTAAAAGAACATTAAAAATGCCTGTGCAGCATCTGCCGCACAGGCATTTCTTTTTGTCCAGATACGGTCAGCTGAGCCAGTTGAAGCCCATGACCACCACGCCGAGGATGACGAGGATGATGCCGGTGGCGCGGTTGAGGGTCTTGGCGTCGGCCTTATTGGCAAAGACCGCCGCGATGCGCGCCCACAGCAGGGTGAAGACGACGCAGAGCGCCCAGACGTGCCAGTCTGGTGCGCCGCCGATGGCAAAGTGGCTGACAGCTCCGGTCAGGGCCGTGAAGGTCATGATGAACACGCTGGTACCCACAGCCGTTTTCAGCTCGTAGCCGAGGACGCTGGTGAGGATGAGGAGCATCATCATGCCGCCGCCTGCGCCGATAAAGCCGCAGATGAAGCCGATGAGGATGCCGCAGACGATGGACTGGATGGCCCGCTTCTTTGCGCTGACGCCCTGCATGGCCTCTTTGGTGGTCATGACGGGCCGGACGATGAACTTGACGCCCAGCAGGAAGGTCATGAACACCGAGAAGCTGCCCATCGTGGCCGAGGGGAGCAGGCTGGCCACCCAGCTGCCCACCACCGTGAACACCAGCACGCTCACCATCATGATGAGGCCGTTTTTGATGTCGAGGTTCTTGTTTTTATGGTAGGTGTAGGCCGAGACGGCGCTGGCCAGCACATCCGACGAGAGGGCGATGCCCACGGCCATATAGGGGTCCATATGCAGAAAGGTGATGAGCATGGGGCTGATGACAGCCGCCGCGCTCAGGCCCGCAAAGCCGGTGCCGAGGCCCGCGCCCATGCCGGCGAAAAAGGTGACTAAGATCGTAAATAAAATGTTCATGCTTCTCCTTCCAGAATGGCGTCCAGATTCTTATTTATGATGTCCATCGTCTCGAAGAACGCCTTTCGCTGTGCTTCATCGGTGTGTTCCAGCAGACGTGCGCCAAATTCCTCCTGCAAGGCCCGGCCCTGCTCGATGATGGGGCAGGCTTTTTCGGTGCAGCGCAGCAGGGTGCGGCGGCGGTCGCCGGGGTCGGCCTCGCGGACGAGGTAGCCCTCCTGCACCAGACGGTCTACGTTCACCGAGACGAGGTTTGCTTTCAGTTTGCGCACCTCCACCACGTCGCTGGCGGTCTGGTAGCCGGGGTTGTTGGCGAGGAACATCAGGATGTCAAAAGCCGTCTGGGGCAGATGGAGCTTCTGGCACAGGGGCTTGCAGAGGGCGGCGTAAGCCGCCGAGGTCTTCCGCCCGAATTCGATGCCCGGGGTATTCATGGGACGCCTCCTTGTGATTCAAAATTGTATCATTCAAATTTGAAGTAATAATAGCACAAAAACGCAGCGATTGTCAAGAGAAAAGGAGCGGCCCGCATCTTGCAGGCCGCTCCCTATTTCCGTTTTCTTTACAGCATCATGATGAGCCGCGTGCCGAAGGCCGCCAGCCATGCTACGATGCACTGATTTGCCACCATGATAAACGCCCACTTGCCGCCCAGCTCCCGCTTGACCGAGGCCACCGCCGCGATGCAGGGCGTATAGAGCAGGCAGAACACCAGCAGGGGTGCAGCCGCCGCCGGGGACAGCGCGGCGGCAAAGGCCGCAGAGGAGCCATAGAGGATGGTGAGGGTCGAAACGACGCTCTCCTTGGCCATAAAGCCGGTGATCAGGGCCGTAGACACCCGCCAGTCGGCAAAGCCCAGTGGCGCAAACAGCGGCGCGATACCGCTGGCCAGCCATGCAAGGATGCTCTGCTGCGGGTCAGCGGTGAGGCTGAGCCGCAGGTCGAAGCTCTGCAGGAACCAGATGATGATGGTCGCCACAAAGATGACCGTAAAGGCGCGCTGGAGGAAATCGCGGGCCTTTTCCCAGAGCAGCTGGACCACATTCTTGAGGCCGGGCAGGCGGTAGTTGGGCAGCTCCATCACAAAGGGGACGGCCTCGCCCTTAAAGACACTGCTCTTCAGCAGGATGGCCATCAGAATGCCCACCGCAATGCCGAGGAAATAGAGGCTGACCATCACCAGAGCCGCGTGCTCCGGGAAGAAGGCCGCCGCAAACAGGCTGTAGATGGGCAGCTTGGCCGAACAGCTCATAAAGGGGGTGAGCAGGATGGTCATTTTGCGGTCGCGCTCCGAGGGCAGGGTGCGGCTGGCCATGACGCCGGGGACGGTGCAGCCGAAGCCGATGAGCATTGGCACGATGCTGCGCCCCGAGAGGCCGATGCGGCGGAGAAGCTTATCCATCACGAATGCCACGCGGGCCATGTATCCGGTATCCTCCAGCAGAGAGAGGAAGAAGAACAGGGTCACGATGATGGGCAGGAAGCTCAACACACTGCCCACACCGGTGAAGACGCCGTCGATGACCAGCGAGTGGACGGCTGCGTTGACGTTCCACGCCGTGAGGGTGGAGTCCACCGCGGCGGTCAGGGCATCAATGCCCACTTCCAGCAGGTTCTGGAGCGCCAGACCGATGACGCCGAAGGTGAGGTAGAACACCAGCGCCATGATGCCCACAAAGGCCGGGATGGCGGTATAGCGGCCCGTGAGGAACCGGTCGATCTGGGCCGAGCGGAGCTGCTCCTTGCTCTGGCGGGGCTTCACGACGGTCTGCTCCACCAGCTGGTGGATGAAGTGGAACCGCATATCCGCGATGGCGGCGGCGCGGTCCAAACCCCGCTCCTGCTCCATCTGGACGATGATGTGCTCGATCATCTCTTTTTCGTTCTGGTCGAGCTTCAGGGCCGCCTCAATGCGCTGGTCGCCCTCCACGAGCTTTGTGGCCGCAAAGCGCACCGGAATGCCTGCGGCCTCGGCATGATCCTCGATCAGGTGGATGATGCCGTGGATGCAGCGGTGGACTGCGCCGCCGTGATCCTCCTCGCTGCAGAAATCCATCCGGCCCGGCCGCTCCTGATACTTTGCGACATGGAGCGCATGATCCACCAGCTCGTCCACGCCCTCGTTCTTTGCCGCAGAGATAGGCACGACCGGGATGCCCAGCATGGCCTCCATCTTATTGATGCGGACAGTGCCGCCGTTGCCGCGCATCTCGTCCATCATGTTCAGCGCCAGCACCATCGGCGTATCCAGCTCCATGAGCTGCATGGTGAGGTACAGATTCCTCTCGATGTTGGTGGCGTCCACGATATTGATGATGCCCGTGGGCTTCTCGCCGATGATAAACTGCCGGGTCACGATCTCCTCGCTGGTATAGGGCGACATGGAGTAGATGCCGGGCAGGTCTGTGACCTCCGTATTCGGGTTATTCCGGATCGCACCGCTCTTGCGGTCCACCGTCACACCCGGGAAATTGCCGACGTGCTGGTTGGAGCCGGTGAGCTGGTTGAAGAGGGTCGTCTTGCCGCAGTTCTGGTTGCCCGCCAGCGCAAAGGTAAGGGTCGTGTCGTCAGGCAGAGGGTTCTCACCCTTTTTGGTGTGGTAGCGTCCGCCTTCACCGAGGCCCGGGTGCTCCACCGGCTTTTCACTTTCTGCCGCCGCCTTTTTCACCGCCGGGGCTTTGGCCAGAGTGACCCCGATGCGGGCGGCATCGTCCAGCCGGAGGGTCAGCTCGTAGCCGTGGATGCTCAGCTCCATCGGGTCGCCCATCGGGGCAAATTTGACCAGCGTGACCTCCTCACCGGGGATCAGCCCCATATCCAGAAAATGCTGCCGCAGAGCGCCTTCGCCGCCCACGGTCCCGACCACGGCGGTCTCGCCGATGTTCAAATCTTTCAACGTCATATGGAATGTTCCTCTCGAGCGCGTTTGTTAGTTTGCATTAACAACAGTAATATAGGCTAACTTTCCGGCGTTGTCAAGAGAAACGGGGCTGTTCTGAACTGCTCTCTGAAAAAAAATCATGCCGCCATCCTCGAATATCAGAAAAAGTGCAAAAAATAAGAGCCTGTACCCGGGAAGTACCCGCCGTACAGGCTCTTATCGTTTTTTATTCAGTTCGCGGTGTGGTAGCCGTCAGGGTTCTTCTTCTGCCAGTTCCAGCTGTCGGCGCACATTTCCTCGATGCCGTACTCAGCCACCCAGCCAAGCTCATTCCTGGCCTTGGTGGGGTCAGCATAGCACTCGGCGATGTCGCCGGGGCGGCGGGCATCGATGACGTAGGGGATGGGCTTGCCGCAGGCCTTCTCAAAGGCGTGGATGACATCCAGCACGCTGTAACCCTTGCCGGTGCCGAGGTTGCAGATGAAGAGGCCGCAGTTCGTTTCCAGCTTCTTGATGGCGCAGACATGGCCGCGGGCCAGATCCACGACATGGATATAGTCACGGACGCCAGTGCCGTCGGGAGTGGGGTAGTCATTGCCGAAGACATGGACCTTTTCCAGCTTGCCCACAGCCACCTTGGCGATGTAGGGCATGAGGTTGTTGGGGATGCCGTTGGGGTCCTCGCCGATGAGGCCGGACTTGTGGGCGCCGATGGGGTTGAAGTAGCGCAGCAGAGCCACGTTCAGGGTGGGGTCAGCCTTGCAGACATCGGTGAGGATGCGCTCGGTCATGGCCTTGGTGGTGCCGTAGGGGTTGGTGGTGGCACCCACGGGGAATTCCTCGGTGATCGGCACACTGGCGGGGTCGCCGTAGACGGTGGCGGAAGAGCTGAACACGAAGTTGTGGCAGTTGTGCTTGCGCATCACATCCAGGATGACCAGCGTGCAGTTGAGGTTATTGTAGTAGTATTCGATGGGCTTGGACACGCTCTCGCCAACGGCCTTATAGGCTGCGAACTGGATGACCGCCGTGATGTCGGGACACTCGGCGAAGATCTTCTCCACATCCTCGTGTTTGGTCATATCGGCCTGATAGAAGCGGAAGTCCTTGCCGGTGATCTGCTTGACGCGGTCGAGGACCACAGGGGATGCATTATAGTAATTGTCCGCCACGACGACGTCGTAGCCGGCATTCAGGAGCTCGATGCAGGTGTGGCTGCCGATGTAGCCTGCGCCGCCGGAAACCAAAATAGCCATGTCCAGTACCTCTCTTGTTCCAAATGTTGCTTCGCACAGAGCCCTTGTGCTCTGTCTGCCTAAAGGATACCGCTTTTTGCACAGAGAATCAAGTACCGGCTTTTTTATGAAAATGTATTTTTGTTGCATCTTTTCAGCCAGTCTGATGAACTGCAAAGATTTTTAGTCCGCAAGGCATGGAGAGGACACACAAAAAACAGCAAAGGACAGCTCCCGCAAGAGAGCTGCCCTTTGCTGCGGCTGATATTTGCTTAGAAAACGGATTCTCTTTTATAATCGGCCGCACTGACGGCCGGTGAAGAAGCGGAGCGTAGTGTTGGCTCGGAAGACTTTGCCTGCCCGCAGCACCGTCGTCGGGAACTCCGGGTGAGAGGGGCTGCAGGGGAAGTGCTGGGTCTCAAGGGCAAAGCCGCCGTACTTTTCCAGCGGGACGCCGCCCTTGCCGGGGGAGGGGCAGTTCTGCAGGAAGTTGCCGGTGTAGAGCTGGATGCCCGGCTGGGTGGTGTACATCTTCATGCTGATGCCGGTCTTGTCGCTGGACGCCCAGGCGCAGAGGCTCTGGCTGGCGCCCCGGGGCCGGTCGAGGACATAGCAGTGGTCGAAGCCGCCGCCCGCCATGGTGGTCTGGTAGAAGCCGGTGTCGAGGTCGCGTCCCAGAGGCTTTCCGGTGCGGAAGTCCATCGGCGTACCGTCCACAGGCAGGATCTTGCCCGTGGGGCAGGTCTCGTTGTTGCCCTCGAGGTAGTTGGAAGCGTAAATGCGGAGCTTCTGGCCCAGCACATTGCCGCCGCCGTCGAGGTTGAAGTAGGTGTGGTTGGTCAGGTTGATGATGGTGTCCTCGTCAGTGGACACACGGTAGTCCATCCGCAGGGTGTTGTCCGGCGTGAGGATATACCGCACACTGACCTTCAGATTTCCGGGGAAACCGTCTTCGCCCGCCGGGCTTTCGGTCTCCATCAAAAGGGTGTCGCCGAACATCTTCACATCGTAAATTTTGCGGGGGAAGGTGCCGTGCAGGTGATTTTTGCCATTGTTGGCTTCCAGCTTGTAGGTCTTGCCGCTGAGAGAAAATTCCGCATTTTCAATGCGGTTGGCGTACCGGCCCACGAACGCACCGCAGCAGGTGCTGCCGGATGAGTTGAAATCCGCCTCATAGTCGGCGAGGGTGTCGTGTCCGACGACCACATCCACCGGACCCGTTTTTGTAGGGACGAAGAGATTTTTGATCACACAGCCATAGTTCAGCACGCTGATCTCAAGTCCACCGGGATTGGAGATGATGTATTCATCCACCTTATCGCCGTTTTTGGTCACACCAAAGGGCTTGGAGCGGAACTGTGCCATAAGGCTCGCCTCCTTCTTCATTATTTTCGGTCAGGGCAGCGCAGCCCCGACCTCGTCCATAATTATGATTATAGCACAGTTTTCCAGACTTGTGTGAGAATGCTTTTAGATTTATCTTCCAAAATTTCGAGAGATTTTTTGGACATATTGCGAAACAGAAAAAGGAGCTGCTGCAAAATGCAACAGCTCCCTTTTGAATCTGTATAAAATTATGCTTCCGGCTGAGCCTCGGCGGCGTTCGACTGCGCGATATACTCGGCGGCATCATCGGGGATGTCGTCCATCCCGTCGTCACCCACATCGACCACCAGCGGCGGCTTCTTGAAGAGGATGTCGTAGAGGATGGGGACAATGTACAGGGTCATCAGGGTGGCATAGCTCAGGCCGCAGATGATGACGATGGCCATGCCGCTCATGAGCTGGCTCGCCATATCGTTGCTGAACACCATTTGCAGCATGGCCAGAACGGTGGTCAGGGTGGTCATGAGGATAGGACGCATACGGGTCTTGCCGGTGGCGACAAGGGCCGCACGGCGCTCCAGACCGCCCAGACGCAGCTGGTTGGCGTAGTCCACGAAGACGATGCCGTTGTTGACGACGGTACCCATCAGGACGATGAAGCCCATCAGGGAGATCATGGTCAGCTGCTGGCCGGTGACCAGCATACCCAGCAGGCCGCCAGTGAAGGCCAGCGGCACGGTGAACAGGACGATAAAGGGGGACAACAGGCTCTGGAACTGAGCCACCATGACCAGATAGACGAAGGGCAGGGCCAAAGCCATCCACTGCACCATCTCGTCGACCATCAGATTGACGGTGGAGGACTCGCCGCCCAGCGAGAAGGAGCAGCCCTCGGGCATCTCATCGGTGAGGGCGAAGGCGTCCAGCGTCTTCTGCAGCACGCGGGACTGGACCGTGGTGTTGTAGCCGTCCAGCGTGTCTGCCGTCACCGTGATGTAGCGGGTCTGGTTCTCGCTGGTGATGGAGTCGGGGGCAGTACCCGTCGTCCAGGAAGCAATATCGCCCAGCGTGCAGGTGCCGGTGGTGGTGGTGCCGGTGGCGTCCATGACGCTGGTGGTGAAGGTCATGTCCATCATGTTTTCCTTGGTCATAGGGTCAAGATTATCGCTGATCTGGACTTTCATGGTGGAGCCGTCCACCGTGACGGGCGTCTCCGCCGTCGTGGTGGTGGTGAGCTTGGCGGCGATCTGCTGGTAGACCTGCGCAACAGTCAGGCCATAGGCGCGGACCTTGTCGCGGTCGATGTCCAGATTGATGGTCGCATCGCCCTGACCGAGGCCGGTGGCGGCATTGGCGAAGCCCTCGGTGTCGTTGACCATCTGGACGACCTTATCGCCCAGTGCGGTAATGGTATCGGCGTCGGGGCCGTAGATCTTGACAGAGAGACCGCTGCTCAGCTGGCTGGTCAGGTCCTGCATACCGCTGATCTCGACGGTGCCGGTGCAGTTCCCGACGCCGGAAACGGCATCATTCAGGGCCTGCTCCACGGCGGCGATCCGGGTAGAGGACAGTGACTCGTCCAGCATGACGTTGAACTGGTAGCTGCCGTAGCTGTTGGCGGCGCTCAGCAGGTCGGTAATAGCGCTGGGCAGGCCCAGCTGGCCGATGTCGATGCCGGCCACAGTGGTATCGGTGGTGACGCCCACCTCTTCCACGCCGTCCACGGCCATGACGGCCTCGACGACCTGTCCGGCCACACCGTAGGATTCCTCTTTGGTCAGGCCGTCGTCGGTGGAGAGGGCGATGGTGGCCTCATTGCTGGAAATTTCGGGCAGAAGGACGACGCCCATGGAGAAGACCTTCCAGCCGCAGAAGGCCAGCAGCACGACAGCGGCCAGCAGCGGCAGAGCGCGGTGCTGCAGGCACCACTCGAGGCTGTGGGCATACTTATCCTGAATCTTTTCGAACCAGACCAGACGCTTCGGCTCAGCCTTTTTCAGGACAGTGGAAGCAGCGGCAGGCACGACGGTGATGGCTACGATGAGAGAAGCCATCAGGCAGTAGCCGATGCACATGGACATAGGCTGCAGCAGGCTGCGCACCGTGCCGGAGGCGAACACCACCGGCAGGAAGACACAGACCGAAGTAAGGGTGGAGGCCACGACCGACATGCCCACCTGACGAGCGCCCTGCACGGCGGCGCGGGCCGCCGGTACGCCCCGGCCCCGCAGACGGTAGATGTTCTCGATGACGACGACCGAGTTATCCACCAGCATACCGACACCCAGCGACAGGCCCGCCAGCGTCATGATGTTCATGTCGAGGCCGGTGAAGTACATCAGAACGACGGCGAACAGGACGGACAGCGGGATGCTGACGCCGACCACGAGGGTGGGCTTGATGTCCTTCAGGAAGATGGCCAGCACGATGATGGCCAGCGCAGCGCCCACCAGCATACTGCTGATGATGCTGTTGACGATGATGGTGATGTAGTTGCCCTGATTGGACAGGACGACGACGTGAAGGTCAGAATACTGAGCCTGCAGCTCCTTGAAGGCATTCAGGCAGCCGTCCGAGACGCTGCTGGCGCTGGAATTGGCGTTGCGGAAAATTTTCAGCACCACGGCCCGCTCCCCGTTCAGGCGGGTGTAGCTGGCCTCGGCGTTGTCGATGACGGCCACGTCGGCCACATCGGAGAGGCGGACATCGCCGAAGCCATCGACGTGGAGCAGAAGTGCGCCCTCGATGTCCGAAACGCTGTCGTACTCTTCGCCGACCTTCAGCAGCCAGGACTCGCCGCTCTTATCGGCGACGTAGCCGGCAGGCATCGAGAAGTTCTGGGCGTAGATGAGCTGGGCGAGGGTCTTGATGTCCAGCTGCTTGGCCACATCGGCGCTGGCAAGGGCCTTTTCCTTGCTCTCCTCGTAGAGCTGCTTGGCGTCTTCCAGCTGGTTCTCATAGTCCTTGAGCATCTCGCGGGCCTCGGTAAAGCGCATATAGGCGCTGAGCTGCTGGCTGGAATAGCTGCCCAGAGCGACGGAGAACTGGTTCATCAGGCCGGGGACATTGTCCATGGCTTTGATGACCTCGTCCAGAGTCTTATAAATGGTGCTCAGGCTGTTGGAGACTTCCAGCTCGTCGGCAAGGTCGGAGACGGTGCCGTCGCTGGTACCCAGACGGCCCTGCAGCTCCTGCAGAGCGGCGGTGAGCCTATCGGTGATGTCGCGCAGCTCGCCGACGATCTCGATGAGGGAGTCGATGTCCCGCATACCGGTCTGGTTGAACTGGTCCACGACACGCTGCAGGCCGTCGCGGACGTCGATGAGAGCCTGCTGGATCTCCGGTTCATTGACCACGCCGATGAGCTGGTTGACGCTGTTCAGCAAAGCCTGCGCCTGGTCGCGCACGACGGTGACGGCGTCGGCCACCTCCGTACCCATCTCTGCCATGACCGTATCGGAGACGGTGTTGCCGAAGTTTTTCAGCTGTTTTTCATACTCGGCGCGGCCCTCGGCGATTTGCGCCTCCGCGGCGTCGAGCTGAGCGCGGGCGTCGGCCAGCTGGGTGTCGATGAGTTCCAGCAGGCGGGCGTTCACTTCGTCTATCTTATCCTGATTCAGCTGCACCTGCACCATCTTTTCGATGAGGCCGTTGGCCGACACGCTGGAAACGCCGCTGGTGCGGCCCACATAAGGCACGAGGGTGTTATCCACGAAGTCCGACAGATCGTAGACATCGCTGCCCTCCCGGCTGACAGCCACCGTCATAAAGGCGTTCATGTTCAGGCTGTACTCGATGATGGAGGGGGTCAGACAGGTGCTGGGCAGACTGGTCGCGGTCTGATCCACCTTGTTGGAGGTCTTGACCATCGCGCTGTTCATGTCGGTGCCTTCGGCGAATTTCATGAGCAGAAGGCTGTAGTTTTCTGCCGAGGTCGCCGTGATGCTCTCGACGCCGGACACTGTACCCAGCGCGTTCTCCATCACATCGGAGACTTCTGACTCCACACGCTCCGGGCTGGCACCGGGGTAGACGGTGACCACCATGAGGTATGGCGTGCTGATGTCGGGCAGAAGGTTCGTCTGCAGGTTCGTGATGGACACGAAGCCCAGCAGCAGGACCATGATGACCGCAACAAGGATGGTGAACGGCTTTTTGACACTGAATTTTTCCATGATTTCCTATCCATTTCTTTTTTATGCCGCCGCGCGGCAAGAGGTACGCCGCAACCACAGCAGTACCCTCTGAACGCTTCTTATCATTCCTATTATACACAAGGGAATCCCCCTTGCAATAGTCCTGAAGTCAATCTTTAACAAAACTTTCCTTAAATCACCTTAGTTTAGGAAGTCAATGGGAATATCCCGGCTACTTTCTTGCCATATTTCGTGGAAATACGGGCCGGATTATGCTATACTAGAATGCAGAATGGAATTTTATCGCAATTTCAGGCACAGCGCCTATCCAGACTGCATAAGGCCCATGTTCCGGGCTTATATACGTTCGATACGACCCCAAAGAGGAATGCTATGAAGAAAGTTATATCCGTCCGTTTCAAGGACAACGGCAAGACCTATTATTTTGACCCCGCAGACACCCCCATCAAGACCGGCGACTATGTTATCGTCGAGACGGCCCGGGGCGTGGAGTGCGGCGAAGTGGTGCAGGGCGTGAAGGAGATCGCCGACTCCGCTGTCCCCAAGGCCCTCAAGCCCATCACCCGGATGGCCGACAGCGTGGATGTGCGCCGGATGCGCCAGAACCGTGAGGATGAAAAGCGCGCCTACCACACCTGCCAGGAGTGCATCGCCCGCCACGGGCTGGAAATGAAGCTGGTGGAGGCCGAATACACCCTCGACCGCTCCAAGATCATGTTCTATTTCACCGCCGATGGCCGTGTGGACTTCCGTGAGCTGGTCAAGGACCTGGCCGGCATCTTCCACACCCGCATCGAGCTGCGCCAGATCGGCGTGCGCGACGAGAGCAAGATGATAGGCGGTCTGGGCATCTGCGGCCAGCCCTTCTGCTGCAGCCGCTTCCTGAAAGACTTTCAGCCCGTCTCCATCAAGATGGCAAAAGAGCAGGGTCTTTCCCTCAACCCGACCAAGATCAGTGGTGCCTGCGGCCGCCTGATGTGCTGCCTGGCTTACGAGGAGAGCGCCTACGAGTACCTGAACAGCATCATGCCCATGGTGGGCAGCACTGTCCGCACGCCGGACGGCCTTGGCACTGTGCTCGAGGTCAACCCCATCTCCGGCTATCTGCGGGTGCGCTGCGGCACCGAGGCCTTCGCGCCCCGGTACTATAAGGTGAGCGTCTGCGAGTATATCTCCGGCGGCAAGCGCGCACCCCGCCGCCCCGACCCGGACGACGATTATTCCGGCGTGCGCGACCCTGCCCCGGTGGTGGCTTCGGCCAACGCCGACGGCACCTCGTCCTGCCCCGGCTGCGGCAGAAAAGATAAAAAATAAGAGGCTGGAAATGGCGGAGTCTCCGAGCAGTTAGTCTGTTAAAACTAACTTTGCTTCGTGATTTTCGCCAAAAAACCTCTTCAAATTTCTCCAAAAGTTAGCCTGTGCTTTTGTGCAACCCACCAAAAAACGAAAAATTGCCTTTGGGCGGGTACGGTTAGTCTTGCCTTTTTGAAACGGCTTTGTTAGAATGCAGTCAAGGATACGATTTCCGAGGGGTCTGCCAGAGCCGTGCAGGGGCAGATTTCTTCATAAATACTGAGCACGGGGAGATAAAGGAGAGTTCTATTATGGCACACAAGGTTTCTGACGCATGTGTTGGCTGCGGCGCTTGCGAGGGCGCTTGCCCCGTTGGTGCAGTCGCTGTTGAGGGCGGCGTTGCAGTTGTGAACGCAGACGCTTGCATCGATTGCGGCGCTTGCGAGGGCGCTTGCCCCACCGGTGCTATCACCGCTGAATAATTTTTAGCAGATAGCGCGCGAATAACGCATCAAAAGCAGCAGACCTGCCAGGCGGGTCTGCTGCTTTTCTTTCTTGCATAATTTTTTCATCTTTCGGGACACAATATTTTGTCGGAGGATTTCGGCTGGGCGTATGGAACATTCTACCGAGATTTTGTATAATAAAACAGAAGTATACTGCTCCGCCGTCCACCGGTTCGGCTCGGACGCGCTTTTGCTGGCCCGTTTCTGCGAGCCGCGGCGCAGCCAGAAGGCGGCAGACCTGTGCTCCGGCTGCGGCATCGTGAGCCTTGAGTGGCACGACCGGGGCCATCGCGGCCTCTGCGCTGCCGTGGAATTGCAGCCCGAAGCCAGTGCGCTCTTACAGGAGGCTGTGACCGCGCAGGGCATCGAGCACATCACCCCTTATCTCACCGACCTGCGCACCTTCCGGGAAGGGGAGGGCCAGTTCGATGTCTGCGCCTGCAACCCGCCCTACTTTACCGCCGGGCCGCAGAGCACCGACGCAGGCCGTGCCACGGCCCGCCACGAGACGGACTGCACCCTCGAGGATGTCTGCGCCTGTGGTTTCCGCCTGCTGAAGGACGGCGGAAAGCTTTCCCTCTGCCATCGGCCCGAGCGTCTGGCCGAGGTGCTGGCTGTGCTGCGGGCGCACCGCCTCGAGCCGAAGCGTCTGGCCTTTGTGAAGAATAAGCCTGACGCCGCGCCGTGTCTTTTTCTTGTGGAAGCCCAGAAAAACCGCCGCACCGGCCTGCGCATCGAACCAGATGTGCTCATCACCGCCGGGGCGGCGATGTACGGAGAAGTAAAATAACAACATCAGGGAGGTCAATCATGGCCGGTATTCTTTATATCGTGGCAACCCCCATCGGCAATCTGGACGACATGCCGCCCCGCGTGGCCGCCACCTTCGGCGCGGCGGACTTCGTGGCCGCCGAGGACACCCGCGTGACCATGCGGCTGCTGAACTATCTGGGCCTGAAAAAGCCGATGGTCAGCTACTACGAGCACGCATTGCAGAAGGGCGAGGGTATCCTGCGCCGCATTGAGGCGGGCGAGAACTGCGCCCTCTGCTCTGACGCCGGAATGCCCTGCGTCTCTGACCCGGGCGAGGTCATCGTACGGGACGCGCTGGCCCGGGGCATCAAAGTTGTGCCTGTCCCGGCGGCGTCTGCCTGCGTGACGGCGCTGGCCGTCTCGGGCCAGGACACCTCCCGCTGGGTGTTCGAGGGCTTCCTGCCTGTGAACCGGAAGCAGAAAAAAGAGCGTCTTGCTGAGCTTCTGGGTGAAAAGCGGACCGTCATCTTCTACGAAGCACCCCACAAGCTGCGCACGACGCTGGACGACCTCGTGAACGCCTTCGGTCCGGAGCGGAGCATCACCCTCTGCCGTGAACTGACCAAGCTCCACGAAGAGATTTGGAAGACCACCCTCGGGGAGGCACAGGCCCACTACGCCGCCAACGAGCCGAGAGGCGAGTATGTTCTGGTCATGGCCGGTGCGCCAGCTTCCACAGAGCCGGAAGCAGAAATGACCCTCGAACAGGCCGCACAGCGCGCCCTCGAGCTGACCGGACAGGGCTTCGGCCCCACTGCCGCCGCCAAGGCCGCAGCCCAGGGGACGCCCTACTCCAAGAGCGAAGTATATAAGGCACTGCTGACCATCCAGCAGCGCGACCCGGAATAAAATTTGAGGAGGATCCTTTTCCCGTGACGAAACTTCTGATTTTGAGCGACAGCCACAACAGTCGTCTGGCCCTCGAAAACATTCTGGCCACCGAGGCGGACAGCATCGACGCGCTCATCTTTCTGGGCGACGGCCTGCGCGACCTCGAGCAGGCGCTCACCTTTTACCCCTCTCTGCGGGCCTATGCTGTAGCCGGAAACTGCGATTTCGGTGCGCTGGAGCCGCTGGACGGGCTTGCCGCCTTTGACGGGGTGGTCGTCTTCTACACCCACGGCCATATGTACGGGGTGAAATACGACCTCGACACGCTGGCTGACGCAGCCGCAGCCCGGGGCGCAAACGTCGCCCTCTTCGGTCACACCCACATCCCGGTGGCAGAAGAGCGGGGCGGGGTGTTCCTGTTCAACCCCGGCTCCTGCGGCCGGTGCTACACCGGCCCCAACACCTACGGCATCCTGACCCTTGCCGACGGCAAGGTGGTCAGCCACGAGCACAAAGAGGTACCCAAAGCATGAGCATCAACGAGGTGCGCTGGCTGTCCGAGTGCGGCAGCACCAACGCTTACGCAAAAGAGCATTTTGAAGAGTTCGGCCCGGTGGGCGCGGTATACACCACCAATCAGACCGCAGGCCGGGGCCGTCTTGGCCGCAGCTGGGTGAACGCCGAGGGCCGCGCCCTCTATTATACGGCGGTCATCCGGGAGCCGCTGGCCCAGCCTGCCACCCTGCCGCTGCTGGCAAGCCTTGCCGTCCGCGATCAGCTGGCCCAGCGCTACGGCGTGGACTGCCAGATAAAATGGCCCAATGACCTGCTGCTGAACGGCAAAAAGATCGTGGGCATCCTCTGCGAGAGCGTCAGCTACGGCTACCAGATGCAGGGCCGGGGCATCGTCTGCGGCATCGGCATCAATCTGGCACAGCCCCAGAGCTATTTCGACGCCGCAAACCTGCCCAACGGCACCTCCCTCGAATTGCAGGGCGCGAAAGTGGATCTTGCCGCCGACCCCCAGTGGCTGGCCGAGGCGCTGACGGACTTCGGCTTTGACCGTCCGCTCTACACCTTCGCGCGGGAGGGCTTCGCTCCCTTCCGGGACGAGTACAAGGCGGCCTGCGTCAACCTGGGCCGCCACGTCACCTTCGATTTGCCGGGCGGCGGCACAGGCAGCGGCACAGCCATCGATGTGGACGCCGACGGCCAGCTCATCGTCCGTACCGACAGCGGCGAGGTGAAGGTCTTCACCGGCGAAGTCTCCGTCCACGGCATCTACGGGGCCGTATAAATTTTCCAGCATTCCAGCGCCTCTGCAGGCCGTCCGGCCCCGGGGGCGCTTTTCTTTTCTCCCTGCAAAGTTTGTGGAAAACTCGGGTTTTCCCACGGTTTTCCACACATGGTTTTTGCCAGGCAGTGTTTGTGGAAAACTCCTGCGCCAAAAATTCCAGAGGGGAGAGGCGCTTTTGCCCCAAGCGCGAAACGCCGCAGAAAATAAATTTTTGGCCTCGACTTTCTTTTCAAAAAAAGGCTCTTCGACCCCTTTTCTCTCCAGATTTTCCCTCTTTTCCCGTTTTGGAATACATCGTGTATAACCCAAAGCTCAATTTTCTGTGGAAAACTCGGTGGAAAAAGTGGAAAACACTGTGGGAAAACCCACTTCTTTTTCACAAAATCGGTGGAAAACCCAGTGGAAAAAGTTAAAAAATCATTCCAGATGGGATACTCTTCCGATACCCGCCCCAAAATGGAGTCCCGCACTTCCCACGGATTTTCTTGAATGGGCCGGGCAAACATGATACAATGAAAGACAGAAAATGGCCCCGGACATGGGCCGCAAAAATTTCTTTTCACGGAGGCGTCTGCCTATGAACTGGATCTCCCGCCTTGAGCGGAAATACGGCCGCTTTTGCATCCCCAACCTCATCTCTATCATCGTAGGTGGACAGATTTTAGTCTACGCCATCGAACTGTTCGTCAACCAATTCATCTCGGTCTATCTCGGCCTGAGCCGGAGCCTGCTGCTGATGGGGCAGGTGTGGCGGCTCATCACCTTCGTCTTTATCCCGTTTTCGGGGGGCGGGCCGCTGAGCGTCATCCTCGGCATCTACTTCACATGGTTCATCGGCACGGCGCTGGAAAAGGAGTGGGGCGATTTCCGCTTCAACCTCTACTTCCTGCTGGGGATGATCGGCACCGCGCTGGGCTGTCTCGTCACCGGCATCCCCGCCGACACCTACTGCCTGTCGCTGTCGCTGCTGCTGGCTTTCGCCATGCTCTACCCCGAGGTGCAGGTGCTGCTGTTCTTCGTCATCCCGGTAAGGGTGAAGTATTTCGGCCTCTTCGCCGCTGCCATGTGGCTGTTCAGCTTCCTGACTGCCGGGTGGTTGTATAAGGTGAGCTATCTGCTGAGTATGCTGGGATTTGCGCTCTTCTTCGGGCCGCAGGCACTGCGCAGCGTCCGGGCGTGGATACGCCGGGAGCAGTGGAAGCGGAAGAACCGGAGGTGAGCCGCACATGATGATAGACCGCCTTGCGGGCAATGCGGCCCTGAAAGACAGCATCCGCCTGATGCTGGGCAGCAGCCGCCTGACCCACAGCGTGTTATTGGTGGGCGAGACGGGCCTGGGCGCGGGCTACGCGGCCCGGTGCATGGCGGCAGACTATCTTTACCCGGCAGGCGGCGCACCTGCTGAGGCCCTTCTGCGGGGCGAATGCTGCCGTGCCGTGGGCAAAGCCGGTGACCGCGACAGCGGCCGCATCGAGACCGGCGTGGTACGGGAGGCCATCTCCGTCACCGGCATGGGCTCGGGCGGGCGGTATCTCGTCAGTCAGGTCAAGGCCATGCGCACCGAAATTTTCAATACCAGCCTCTCCGCCGAGGGCCGCGCCGTCCTGCTCTACCATGTGGAGCGGATGAACGAGGAATCCGCCAACGCCCTGCTGAAGGTGATGGAGGAGCCGCCGGAAGGCGTGCTCTTCCTGCTGACGGCAGATTCGCTGGCCGGTGTGCTGCCCACCATCCGCAGCCGCTGCATCAGCTTCGCCGTGGCCCCGGTCAGCCCCGAGGAATGCGCCCAGTGGTGCATCGGGCAGGGCGTGGACAAAAAGCAGGCCCGGCTCTACAGTGAGCTGTTCGACGGCCACATCGGCACAGTGCTCGCCGCCGCCCGGGACGACGCCCGCCGGGAACAGGTGGAAATGGCCCTGACGCTGGCCAAGGCCGCGGCGGCTCACGACAGCTATGCCGCCGCCGTCCTGCTGGCCGGGTACGAGAAGGACAAGGCCGCAGCAGCGGCCCTGCTGGGCGATTTCCGGGCCGTGGCCGCCGCCGGACTCCGGGGATGTGCCAGCACCCCTCTGACGGGTGACGCCGCCCGCCGCGCCCTCTCGCTGGCCGATGCGGCCATTCAGCGGCTCGCCGCGCAGGTGAACCCCAAAATCACGCTTTCTGTTCTTGCAGCGAAGCTTGGATAAAGGAAAAGCTCCCCTTCCGGGGAGCTTTTACTATTGCTATTTGATTCTATTATCTTCTGCGGGACCGACTCCGCCGCCGCAGGTTCAGCGAACCGCCGCCGGCCACCATCGTCAGGAAGCCCAGCACGATGAGGATGCCGATGAGCGCGGCCATGAGAAGAAGAGTCGTTTTGGCGTCGGTGCGAAAGTCAGACACATATTCTTTGTGGGTCACAAGGTCCACCGTTCCCATCTCGTAGCCGTCGAGGTAGACGGTGGCCGTACCAAGCACAGCACCCTCCTTGACGGTGGCCGAAGTGCTCTCCGGCACCGAGAACTCGAAGGTCACTTCATCGTCGGCGTGGCCGTAGCCGCTGAGGCCGCCGGCGGCGTAGAGCTCCACGGCTTCCTCCGTGCGGCACTTGGTCAGCGGGATGGTGGTGAGCACCGTCTCCGTGTCCACGAGCTGACGGTCAGAAAAGCTCGAGAAGGCCCAGTCCAAAATCTCCGCACACTCGCGGTAGATGTTGTCCATATCACTGCCCAGCACCACGAGGCCGTAGGTGTGGCCGTCCTGCTGGGCAAAGGTGACAAAGCACCGGCCTGCGAGGGTAGTAAAGCCGGTCTTCATGCCCCGGACATAGTCGCGGTGATAGGCATACTCCGGGTCCAGCATGAGGTTGGTGGACTTGATGGTCCGCTCGTTCTGGTGCAGGTTCGTGGCGGGCAACGTATAGGTGAGGGTGTTCGCGGCCTGCATATAGGTCTCGTTGGCGTAGCAGGCAGCGGCAATTTTTGCAAGGTCCTCTGCCGTGGAGACGTTGCCGTAGTCGTACAGACCGTGGACGCAGGAGAAGGTGGTATCCATGCAGCCCAGCTCCTTGGCACGGGCGTTCATCTGGGCCACAAAGGCCGTCAGGTCGCCGCCCGAGACGTCGCTGGCGATGACGCTGGCCGCGTCGTTGGCACTGGCCACCAGCAGACCGTAGAGCAGGTCGATGCGGCGCACCGTCTCGCCGATGCGGAGGTTCATGGTGGAGCCGTTGGCGTTCTGGATGTCCTTGAACTCCTGGGTCAGGCTGGTGGGGATGGTGATCTCAGCGTTCATGTCCTTGCCGCTCTCGAGGAAGAGCAGAGCCGTCATCATCTTGGTGAGGCTGGCGATGTAGCGCTGCTGGTCAGAGTTCTGCCTGAGGATGGGCTTGCCGGTATCCAGATTGAAGAGATAGACCGACTCGGTGTCGCTGGCCGTCTGGATGGGCATCTGATAAGCGGCAAACTCGGGCAGGGCGGCGCAGACCATCAGCACCAGCGTGAGCAGCAGCGCCGTGCTCCGGCGCAGGAAGGTGGGTCGATTCATAGGCTTGTCCTCCTTAACATTCAAACATCAGCCAAACACTTTGTGCCAGAATGCACTCAGCCCGTGCTTCTCGGGTTCAACCTCGGGCTCTGCCGGGGCGGGGTGCAGTTCGGGGCTGGTAAAGGCCCAGTCGAACAGCTCTGCCGCCTCCCGGAAGATATTCTGGGAGTTCGAGCCCAGAATGACCAGCCCATAAGTATGGCCGTCCTGCTGGGCAAAGGTAACAAAGCACCGCCCGGCCTGGGTGGTGAAGCCGGTCTTCATGCCGTGGGCATAGCTGCGGTAATAGCCGCTGCCGGGCTGCAAAAGCTTGTTGGTGGTCGTGACCGTCCGGGCCGGATGCACGTTGGTGGCGGGCAGTTTATAGGACATTGTGTCCGCTATCTGGCGGTAGGTCGGGTCCGCATAGCAGGCCAGCGCGATCTTCGCCATATCACGGGCCGTGGAGTAGTTGCCGCCGTCGTAGAGGCCGTGGGGGCAGGTGAAATGAGTGGCCGTACAGCCCAGCTGGCTGGCCCGGACGTTCATCTGAGCCGCGAAGGCGGCCAGACTGCCGGAGGTATCGACGGCCAGTACGCTGGCCGCGTCGTTGGCGCTGGGCAGGAGCATGGCGTACATCATATCGATGCGGCGCACCGTCTCGCCGGCCTGCAGGCCGATGGTGTGGCCCCGGTTGGCCCGGATGGACTGAAGTTCCGGCGTGAGGCTGGCCGGGATGGTGATACTGGCATTGAGGTCGGTGCCGCTTTCCAGCACGAGAAGGGCCGTCATCATCTTGGTCAGACTGGCAACGCAGCGGGGAAGGTCGGGGTTCTGCTCCACGAGAGCTTCGCCGGTGTCGGCATCGAAGAGATAGATGGATTCCTGCGGGTAGGCGGCCTGAATGGGCATCGCGTAGACGGCAAAACCGGACAGTGCTGCTGTGGTCATGAATGCAGCGGTCAGGACCAAAGCCAGAAACCGCCGCGCAAAGGGATGAAACTGCATAAATTGATACTCCTTCGGAAGCCTGGGGGCTTCCTTGCTCCGACAATAAGAGCTATAATAAAGAATACCATAAATGAAGCAAAAGAGAAAGGTGGTTTTTCAACAATGATGCTCTCCTTTGGTGGAAAAATGCCCCGGGATGAGGGCGCTGTCTTTGTGGCGGCGAATGCGACGGTGCTGGGCGACGTGACGCTGGGCAGGGGCGTGAACATCTGGTACGGGGCTGTACTGCGGGCCGACGAGGGCGCACTGATACTGGGCGAGAACAGCAATGTGCAGGACAACGCCGTGCTCCACTGCGACCCCGGCGAACAGGTCGTTCTGGGCAAAAACGTCACGGTAGGCCACAGCGCCCTTGTCCATGGCTGCACGGTGGGGGACAACAGCCTCATCGGGATGCATGCTACCATCCTCAACCACGCTGTCGTGGGCAGAAACTGCATCATCGGGGCCGGGGCGCTGGTGCCTGAAGGAATGGTCATCCCCGACAACTCGGTGGCGGTAGGCGTGCCTGCCCGGGTCATCAAGACCATCCGGGACGACCAGCTGGCCCACAACATCGAGAACGCAAAAGCTTATGTGGAGATGGGCCGTCAGCACGCGGCGCTGTGAAATACTACGTTGTATATTACGCTGAACCGCTTGTACCACAGGCTTTTCTATGCTGTCATTGAGTCAAAACAGGGCGCGTCCCGCCCGCACGGAGGTATGAAGAATGTCTGAGATGTTTTCCCGCCGAGTATTCATGAGGGGTCTGGGCGTTGTGGCTGCGGCCGCTGCCCTGACGGCCTGCTCTTCCACCAATGAAGCTGTCAATCAGGCTTTGATCGAGGGCGCAGTTGGCGGCATCGTGGCAAAGGATTGCATACTTGGTACCAGCAGATTCCGGAGTGCCAGTTCCGACGTACCTATCTACTATGTCGGCGCTAAAATCGTCCTGACCAATGTCAGCTCCAAGTCCGTGACGCTCAGCGGCGATAATTTCGACACCGTACTGGACGGTACCCGCCTGACTCAGCCCAAATTCAGCGCACAGGATATTAGAGGTTCCGAAATCTGGCGCACTTATGACAACCTCACCATCAGGCCAGGTGAAGAGCGTACCATCGAGGTCGAATATGTCACCGACCAGCCAACCTATGAGAATTTGTGGAAAACCAGCCATTCTGCGAGCGTTGCTTTCACCTGCGGCGGCCAGCGCGTGACATATACCTTTGACACCGCCTCTCGTAAGCGCATCGTGAGCGACATCGAGACGCTGTAAGCAAAGCGCTGCATTTCCGCTCCAAAAATTTCACAGGCCGATTAACAAATCTTTCACAGGAAAGACATGATTTTGGCCGGTAATTCGGGTATACTATAGCTCACAAGGGTGCGGGGCCGCAACCGCCCCTTGCACATGATTCCTCCTCACACCAAAGCAATACCCCAAACAGCAAGGCCCCCTCTGGCGTCGCCGCAAGCGCCAGACGGGGGCCTTGTTGTATCTGGGAAACAGAACGCCCCCGCTCAGCACTGACTGAGCAGGGGCGTTTTTGTGTATTTACATCATGCCGCGGAAGACAGCCTGTGCGATTTGGAAATACAAGATCAAGCTGCAGGCGTCCACGATGGTGGTGATGAAGGGGGTCGCCATGATGGCCGGGTCGGCGCCCAGCTTCTTGGCGGCCAGCGGCAGCATACCGCCCACCAGCTTTGCGAGGATGACGCTGAAGAACAGCGACACGCTGACGACCACTGCGTAGCCGATGACATTGTCATACTGGCCGGCGTAGAGGTAGGTGTACATCAGGTAGATGCGCAGGCCGTTGACGAGGCCCAGCACCGCGCCGACGATGGCGGAGACCCGCAGCTCCTTGCCCAGAACTTTGAGGAAGTCGCTGGGCTCCACCTCACCCAGAGCGAGGCCGCGGACCATCAGGGTGCTGATCTGGTTGCCGCAGTTGCCGGCGGTATCCATCAGCATGGGCATGAAGGAGACCAGCAGGGGCAGGCTGACGAAAGCCTCTTCGTAGTGGGTCGTGACCATGCCGGTGAAGGTAGCAGAGAGCATCAGGATGAGCAGCCAGGGGATACGCTGCTTGGCGTGGGTCCAGACGCTGGTGCCGAAGTAGGTGGTGGCATCGTCGTCGGGCAGAATAGCTGCCATCTTCTGCATATCCTCGGTGCTCTCATCGGTCAGGACGTCGATAGCGTCGTCGATGGTGATGATACCGACGAACATGCCCTCGTTGTCCAGAACAGGCATCGCGGTGAAGTCGTAGCGCTGCATCTCGCGGGCCACGAACTCCTGGTCATCCGTGACCTTCACGGTGACGACATTGTCGTCCATGATGTCCACGATGGGGGTAGAGGGGTCAGACAGCAGCAGGCTGCGGGCCGACACGACGCCCAGCAGGCGGTTGCGCTCCACCACATAGCAGGTGTAGACCGTCTCAGCGTTCTCACCCTGCTTACGGATAGCGGTGAAGGCGTCACTGACGGTCATATCCTGCCGCAGACGGACGTATTCGGGGGTCATCAGGCTGCCGGCAGAGCTCTCGGGGTAGTTCAGCAGCTTGTTCAGGCTCTCACGGGTCTGGCGGGACGACTTTTCCAGCACCCGCTTGACCACGCCTGCGGGCATATCTTCCAGCAGGTCGGCGGCGTCGTCAAGGCTCATATCTTCGATGGCGCTCACCAGCTCGACGTCGGAGAAAGCATTCACGAGGTCGTCGCGGGCCTCATCGGACATATAGGCGAATGCTTCTGTTGCAACGTCCTTTTTCAGCAGACGGAACACCACGAGGCGGTTGTTCTCGTCCAGCTCTTCCAGCAGCTCGGCCAGGTCGGCGGGCTGCTCTTCCTCAGTCACTTCGCGCAGCTTGACGTACTGCTTCTTGACGAGCAGCTTGAGCAGACGGCTCTTGGTCAGCATCTCGGGGTTGGCCTTGACTTCTTCGTCGTTGGCCTCCTCTTTTTCGGCCTCGCGGACGTCCTGCTTGAGGTCTTCGGTGGCCTGCTCATTCAGGTCTTCGGCCAGCTTCTGGCGCACCTCAGCGGGAATATCCGTGGGCAGCTCCTGCACCGGAAGAGCCTGTTCCTCTTCGCGCTCCGGGGTCTTCTTTTCTTCTTCCATTTGTGTTCCTCCTCTTTTCTGTCTCAGGAGGACACAGCCGCATCAACGCAAAAAGCGCCGCTCCTGCGCCGCAGACCCCGGGCCGCACTGCCCATCTGCACGCGCAAAGCTGCGCCTCTTTTGTACGGCAGCCGGACAGCGGATACTCCGCTGTTCAGCGTACAAAAAAGGCGAACGCAGCACCTTTCGCGGTCGTTCCGGCCGCATCATTCCATCGTCTTCGACTATGATCCGGGTCCATTGTCCTGCGTTCACCTCCACAAATTCGTTTTACTAAGTTTCTTAGCCTACAGGTTTATTATATCTCCACTCAAATGCCCGGTCAACCCTGTAAGGCGTCCATTTCCGGAATATTGACGCAGAAAAAACGCACAGCGCCCTCCCCGGTGCTTGCGGCTTCACCGGAAAGGGCGCTGTGTCTGGATATTGCTTTGGTGTGAGGAGGAATCATGTACAAGGAATCGGTTGCGGCCCCGAATCCTCATGGCTGTAGTATAGCAGATTCCGCACCGGATTTCATGAAAAACCTATGAAGAAAGTGTAAAAGACACAAAAATACGCCCCGGACACTGTTTCCAGTGAGCGGGGCGCTAAAAACGGGATCCGTTTTTGACTGCGGCAAGATACCTGCAAGCAGGTCTTATGCAGCAGGCGGGGCAAGGTATCTGCGAACAGACCTTATGCTCCTGACACACGCGAAGTATGCTTTCAAGGACCCTCGCGGGCGCTTTGGTATTTCATGCTCTGCCCGCCCCGACGCGTTCGGACGCGGGCAGAGAGTTGAAATCAGTTTGGAGTACAAAGCTCCAGTCTCTGCGTAGAAATAAGCCTGTTATTTCTTCTCTGGCCGGGGCCACAGTTTCGTACTGCTGCGTTGCGCAGTAATCGCCAGCACGGAGCAGCCGCCCTTTCGGGACTAAGGTGCCGCTGCGGCAAAATTCCAGCCAGAGTCAAAAGAACTTTGGTTTACTTGTACAGCTCGACCAGGCGGGTCAGATGCTCGTAACGGTCGTTTGCGACCTGCTCGTTGCGAGCAAACAGCTGCTTTGCACGCTCCGGGAATGCACGAGTCAGGCGGCTGTAACGAGTCTCGTTTGCCAGCAGGGCCTGATACTTCTCGGCATCCACAGCCTTGGAGGTCAGGGTGAAGGGGTTCTTGCCCTGAGCCTTGTTGGCCGGATTGAAGGTGAACAGGTTCCAGTAACCAGCCTCAACTGCCTTCTTCATCTCGTTCTGGCAGTTGGTCATGCCGCCCTTAACACCGTGCAGCTCGCAGGGAGCGTAGCCGATGATGAGGGAGGGGCCGGGATATGCCTCAGCCTCTGCGATAGCCTTGACAGCCTGGTTCATGTTAGCGCCCAGAGCGATCTGAGCAACATAGATGTAACCGTAGGTCATAGCGATCTCAGACAGGCTCTTCTTGCTGATCTCCTTACCAGCAGCAGCGAACTGGCAGACCTCGCCGATGTTGGAGGCCTTGGATGCCTGTCCGCCGGTGTTGGAGTACATCTCAGTATCGAAGACCATGACGTTGACATCCTCGCCGGAAGCCAGGACGTGGTCCAGACCGCCGAAGCCGATGTCGTATGCCCAGCCGTCACCACCGAAGATCCAGACGGACTTCTTGGCGATGAACTCCTTGCTCTTCAGGATCTCAGCGGACTCGGTGCAGCCAGCGGCAGCAGCCTTCTCCAGCTCAGCGATCAGAGCCTTAGCGGGGGCATCGTTAGCCTTGGTGTTGTTCTTGGTTGCCATGAACTCGTCAAAGGCAGCCTTCAGCTCAGCAGAAGCCTTGTCAGAACCAGCGACCTCAGCGATGCGCTTGATCAGGTTCTCACGGACGGTCTTCTGGCCCAGATACAGGCCCAGGCCGTGCTCTGCGTTATCCTCGAACAGGGAGTTGCACCATGCAGGACCGTGGCCGCTGTCCTTGTTGACAGTGTACGGAGAGATGGAAGCAGTACCGCCCCAGATAGAGGAGCAGCCGGTGGCGTTGGAGATGTACATCTTCTCGCCGAACAGCTGGGTGATCAGACGTGCGTAAGAGGTCTCAGCACAGCCTGCGCAGGAGCCAGAGAACTCCAGCAGCGGCTGGTTGAACTGAGAGCCGATGACGGTGTCGTCTGCGAACTTAGAGGGCTTCTTGGAGATGTTGGCGACGCAGTAGTCGAAGACTGCCTGCTGATCGGCCTGAGACTCCTGAGGAACCATCTGGATAGCCTTGGTGGGGCAGACGGTGACACACTCGCCGCAGCCCATGCAGTCCAGAGGAGACACAGCCATAACGAACTTGTACTCGTTAGCGGGCTTGTTGTCGCGGCTCTTGGTCTGTGCGGGAGCTGCTGCCAGCTCGTCAGCGGTCAGCTGGAAGGGACGGATGGTTGCGTGAGAGCACACGAATGCGCACTGGTTGCAACCAACACACTTGGAAGCATCCCACTCGGGGACGTTCACAGCGGTGCCGCGCTTCTCGTAAGCGGAAGCACCCTGCTCCCACTCGCCGTTTGCGTTAGCAACGAAAGCAGAGACAGGCAGGCTGTCGCCGTCCATACGAGCGATGGGCTCCATGACGTCGCGGATCTGCTTGACCAGCTCGGGACGGCCAGCCAGCTCCTTCGGAGCGGGATCGGCCTCGGGGTTGGACCAGGAAGCGGGGACGTCCACCTTGTGGATGGCGTCAACACCGGCATCGATGGCCTTCCAGTTCATCTCAACGACGTCCTGACCCTTCTTGCCGTAGCTCTTCTGAGCTGCCTGCTTCATGAAGTTGACGGCGTCCTCGATGGGCATAACGTCAGCCAGCTTGAAGAAAGCGGACTGCAGGATGGTATTGGTGCGCTTGCCCATACCGATCTCGATAGCCTTGTCGATAGCGTTGATGGTGTACAGCTGGATGTTGTTGTCAGCGATGTACTTCTTGGCCTCAGCGTTCAGGTGATGGCCCAGCTCCTCATCGTTCCACTGGCAGTTGATCATGAACACGCCGCCGGGCTTGACATCCTGGACCATCTTCATGCCCATGTGGATGTAAGCGGGGTTGTGGCAGGCCACGAAGTCAGCCTGGTTGATGTAGTAGGGGCTGCGGATGGGCTTGTCGCCGAAACGCAGGTGGCTGATGGTCACGCCGCCGGTCTTCTTGGAGTCATACTGGAAGTATGCCTGAACATACTTATCAGTGTGGTCGCCGATGATCTTGACGGAGTTCTTGTTAGCACCGACGGTACCGTCGCCGCCCAGACCCCAGAACTTGCACTCCTTGGTGCCAGCTGCTGCGGTGATGGGAGCGGGCTTGACCTCAGGCAGAGACAGGCCGGTGACATCATCGGTGATGCCGAGGGTGAAGCGCTCCTTCGGCTGATCCTTCTCCAGCTCCTTGAACAGAGCGAAGATGGAGGACGGGGGAGTGTCCTTGCTGCCCAGACCGTAACGGCCGCCGGTCAGGATGACATCATTCTTGCCAGCCTCACGCAGGGTAGCTGCGACATCCAGGTACAGGGGCTCGCCCAGAGAGCCGGGCTCCTTGGTGCGGTCCAGAACTGCGACCTTCTTAGCGGTAGCAGGCAGGACCTTCAGCAGAGCGGAGGACACCCAGGGACGGTACAGGCGGACCTTGACGATACCGACCTTCTCGCCCTTAGCGTTCAGGTAATCGATGACCTCGTCAGCAACGTCGCAGACAGAGCCCATAGCGATCATGACGCGATCGGCATCGGGTGCGCCGTAGTAGTTGAACAGGTCGTAGTTGGTGCCCAGCTTCTCGTTGATCTTGGCCATGTACTTCTCGACGACTGCGGGCAGTGCGTCGTAGACAGAGTTGCAGGCCTCACGATGCTGGAAGAACACGTCGCCGTTCTCGTGGGAACCGCGCATCTTGGGGTGCTCGGGGTTCAGAGCCTTTGCACGGAACTCCTCGACAGCCTTCATGTTGCACATTTCCTTCAGGTCGGCGTAGTCCCACTTCTCGATCTTCTGGTACTCGTGAGAAGTACGGAAGCCGTCGAAGAAGTTCAGGAAGGGAACCTTGCCCTCGATAGCTGCCAGATGGGCAACAGGGGACAGGTCCATGACTTCCTGCACGCTGCTCTCGACCAGCATTGCGAAGCCGGTCTGGCGGCATGCCATAACGTCGCTGTGATCACCGAAGATGTTCAGGGACTGGGTAGCAACGGTACGTGCAGAAACATCGAACACGCAGGGCAGCTGCTCAGCAGCGATCTTGTACATGTTGGGGATCATCAGCAGCAGGCCCTGAGAAGCGGTGAAGGTGGTGGTAACAGCACCTGCACCCAGAGAGCCGTGCACAGCGCCTGCAGCGCCTGCCTCAGACTCCATCTCGACAACCTTGACCTGGTTGCCGAAGATGTTCTTCTGGCCCTGAGCGGACCACTGGTCCACAGAGTCAGCCATCGGAGAAGAGGGGGTAATGGGGTAGATGGCAGCCACGTCCGTGTAGGCATATGCTACATGAGCGGCAGCGGTATTGCCATCCATGGTTTGCTTTGCTCTAGGCATTTTTCTTCCTCCATTCAGAATTTGGTACCTTCTGCGCGGGGCAAACGTCTTTTTACCGGAGCCGGAGAACTCCTTTGAAAAACGTATTGCTCAACTGATAAGCGCCGCACTTCGCCGGAGCCGGAGAACTCCACAAAAGCACACGCTCGTCAAGGGCAATAGCCCTGCCCGGGGCCGGAGAACCCCATGAAGGCACTATTGCTCATCTAATATAATAGCAAATTCCGCCGGTAAAGGCAACGCAAACCGACTGTAAAAACACAACAAAAATTCAAGAAATTTTTTAGCGCTTTTTTACAGATGTGTTCTTTGCTGCATCCATGACGGTGTTATGCTCCAAAATCCAGTATCCATGAGGCTTTTTCTTACAAAATTCTAAATTTATAATTGACATTTGTACAGATTCTGCCGTAAACTTTATCTATAGTATCATGCGCTGCACAGCGCAGGGGAGGACAGGCACAAAACGATGGATGCTGCACATTTTGAAAAGACTCTCTCGAGCGAAGTGCTCTTTGAAGGCCGGGTGGTCACGCTGACCAAAGACGTGGCTCTGCTGGAAAACGGTGAGACTTCTATCCGGGAGGTGGTCCACCACCACGGCGGGGCCTGCATCGTACCGTATTTTGAGGACGGCACTCTCTGCATGGTGCGCCAGTTCCGCTACGCCATGCAGCAGGAGCTGTGGGAGCTGCCCGCCGGCAAGCTGGAAAAGGGCGAAGACCCCTTCGAAGCCGCCAAGCGGGAGCTGGGCGAAGAGTGCGGCCTGACCGCCGACCACTACACCCCTCTGGGCGAGTTCTACCCCACGGTGGGCTATGACACCGAGATCATCTATATGTGGGTGGCCACCGGCCTGCACACCACCCAGATGCATCTGGACGACGACGAGTTCCTGACGCCCGACCGCATCCCGCTGGCAAAAGCCTACGAGATGGTCATGAGCGGTGAGATCAAGGACGGCAAGACCATCGCGGGCGTGCTCAAGCTCAAGGCGCTGGTGGACGAGGGCAGGCTGTGATACTCTACGAAGATACAGCCCTCGTGGTTCTGGACAAGCCCGCCGGGCTTTCCAGCGAGGACGGCGTACCCGCCGCCCTTCGGAAGCTCTGGGGCAGGCCCGACGCCTATGTGGGCGTCATCCACCGGCTGGACACCGGCGTGTCGGGTCTGATGGTCTACGCGAAGACTCCGCAGGCAGCCGCCGCCCTCAGCCGTCAGGTGACGCAGAGCCAGCAGTTTTATGCCGAACAGGATGGCCGGGCCGAGCCTGACGCCGGCACACTGGACGCGCCGCCTTTCGTGAAACAATACCGCGCCCTCATCGCAGGCGGGCCGGACGAAAAGCTGCCCGCCGAAGGCGTCCTGCGGGACTACTTATTCAAGGACAGCCGGAAAGGCCGTGTTTTTCCGGTGAGCCGTCCGCGCAAGGGCGTGAAGGAGGCTGTGCTGGAATATCGCATTTCTGCCTCCGCCCCGGACGGCAGCACCAGCCTTGCGGACATCACCCTCCACACCGGGCGCACCCACCAGATACGGGTGCAGTTCGCGTCCCGCCGCCACCCGCTCTGGGGCGACGGCAAATACGGCAGCCGCATCAAGGGAGACATTGCGCTTCAGAGCGCACGGCTCCGCTTCATCCATCCCGACACCGGAAAGGTAATGGACTTCCGCCTCCCGGTGCCCGGGACATGGCCCGCTTGGGGCATCAGACAGGAAAACGACAATGGAACAACAGTATAAAACAGATTCTGAAATATACGCCGTCCTCGAGCGGGAGATCATCGATTTGACCCTCCGGCCCGGCTGTTCGCTGAGCGAAAACCCGCTCTGCACCCGCTTCGGCGCGCCCCGCTCCCTCATCCGGGTGGTGCTGCAGCGGTTACAGGAGAACGGGCTGGTGAAGATCGTGCCTTACAAAGGCACGACTGTCACCCGGCTGAACCGGGACATCGTGGACGAGCTGATTTATGAGCGCATCGCGGTAGAGGCCCGGGTCCTGCGGGACTTTGCGCCCCACTGCACACCGGAGCACCGCGCCCTCATCCGCCAGCGTGCCGCCGCCTACGACGAGCTGGCCAAGGCCGAAACGCTGGACTTCAACCGTCTCTACGAGGCTGACACCCGGCTCCACGAGACGTGGTTCTCTGCCATGGGCAAGATGTATCTCTGGCGCACCTTGCAGAACGCCCACGCCGACTACAGCCGCTTCCGGATGCTGGACACTCTGACCACCGGCGGGCTCGCCGAGGTGGTGGCCGACCATCACAACCTCATCGACGCCATCGAGCGGTGCGACCTCGCGGCCTTTGAGCCGCTGGTGGAACGCCATTTGTATGGCGGCATCCGCCGCCTCGGCTCCAAGCTCACCGAGGAGTACGCCGATTATTTTGAATGATGTTCCATGGGGAACAAAAAAGCGCCTCTGCACAAATGTGCAGAGGCGCTTTCTCATATCAGTTTATTGGAGATTTCATCCGACTGTTAGTCGTCATCTTCCACCAGTTTGTACTGGCTCAGGATCTTCTCGAAGTTCATGTAGTTTGCGTCTGCGTAAGTGTCGTATCTGGTGATCTGGCCTTCCATGACAGTCTGGACAGCAGTCTCACCCTGCACTTCGGAAACGCCCTTCACGATCATATACTTCGGCTTGCTGCCGTTGAAGCAATAAATCATTGCGACCGTCACAGGCACACCATTCTCAGTTTCCGTAAAAGCAATGCAGTCTGCCGGATACTCGGTAGAGCCGATCTTGTAGTAGCCCTGCATGATCTTGTACTTAGTGAAGTCTTCGATGACCGTGTTGTCGTCGTCATCATCAGGATTCGTCGGATACTTGCTCCAGTCAGTGACAGTATAAGTACCCTTAATGCCATCGATATCCCAGCTCTTTTTCTGAGCCTCATCGCGCAGGTTAATCTCATCCTCATATCCCGGAACAAGCGTTCTATTGTAACTCTTGTTTCCGTCAGTAGACTGGACAGTCTTCATGCTGACCGTCACGCTGCCCGCCAGCATCTTCACGTTCATCTCAAGAGTATACTTCTCAGAGTTCATGTTCTTCAGATAGCTGCTCGTGAAAGGAACGACCTTGACATTAGTCATGCCAAGCTGCTCTGCAATGTTTTTATCAGTCGTCGTGCCGGAAGAGCTGGAGCTGCTGCTCGAAGAGCTGGAAGAAGAGCTCGAAGAGCTGCCGGAGCTAGAGCTGGAGCTGCTGGAAGAGCTGCTGCCCGAGCTGGAAGAATCGCTGCTGGAGCCGCCGTTTCCGCCGCCGCCACCACCGCCGCAGGCGGTGAGCATCGAAACCGTCATAGCCGCAGCCAGTGCGACTGCCATTACCTTTTTTGCTAATCTCATGGTAAATTTCCTCCCACATTTTCAAAATCGACAGCGGAAATCCTCGTTCGGCCCCTCTGTTTCTCTAAATTTACCCCCCCCCGTACATATTTGTCAAGTAGTTTTGATAAATTTGTGGTATTTAATAAAATCGTCCCTGAAATTGCATCAATTTGACAACAAACATCGTTTCAGTTTATCCCGGCATACAAGAGCCCTGTTCAACAAAGAAGCGGCACATCTACCGCAAAGGAGAATGTGCCGCTTTTCTATATTTTTTCTCAGCCCATCATGCCGGAGATGAAGATTTCCAGACCGATTCCGATGAGGATGACGCCGCCGAGGACGGAGGCTTTGCCGGAGAGCTTGGTGCCGAACTTTTTGCCGATGGCAAGGCCGGCCTCACAGATGAAGAAGGTGACGATCGCCACGATGAGGGAGCAGACCAGCGCCATGAACCAGCCGTACTCCGAGATGGTGAAGCCCACCGACAGCGCGTCGATGCTGGTGGCCACGCCCTGCATGAAGAGTGCGCCCGCGCTCAGCTCAGCGGCTTCCTCGGTCTCTTCGCCCTTGATGCCCTCAATGAGCATCTTGCCGCCGATGTAGCCCAGCAGGATGAGGGCGATCCACGGGATGAACTTTTCAAACGAAGAGAACAGCTCCACGATGGTGTGGACGCAGACCCAGCCCGTCATGGGCATGACAGCCTGAAAGATGGCGAAGGTGCCTGCGATTTGGACGGCCCTGCGGCGGGACATCTGCGGGTCATGCAGACCGTTTGCCATCGAGACGGAAAACGCATCCATGGCAAGGCCCACGCCCAGCAGGGCGCTGTTGAAGAAAAACAAAAAACTCCATTCCATAACGATGCCTCCTGATTTGACCAGAATTGGTGGGCAGACAAAAGACCCGGGATCGGCGCGCATTTCGCCAATTCCGGGTCGGATTTTTACAAACTGACTCGATGTGGAATGGGCGTGGTACTCGCACCAAAGCACATGAGTCTCGCAAATGAAAGCAAGCCAGACAGCCGCCCGGGCCGTCATTGTGTTGACTTGCTGCGCTGCCTGCAAAACAGCGCCTGCTACTCCCCCATGAGGATCTTTCTTGTTGTCCGGCTATAGTACCACACAAACAGCGGATTTGTCCAGTATAACCGTGATTTTTTGCAAAAACCTGCGGGAGAGCACCGCAGAAAGCGTGTACTCCCCCGCAGGGTCAGTTTATGTGTGGAAATAAGGTTTATTCCTCGTCGCCGGTGTCAGCCTCGGGAGCTTCAGCGGCCGATGCCTCATCGGCTGCTTCCATCTCCGCCAGCTGCTCGGCAGTGGGCTCGTCCTCGGTATCGGCCTCGATGCTCTCGGTCTGTGCCTCGTCGTCGTGGTCGGTGCGGGCCAGCACCATCACCTTATCGTTCTCGCCCAGACGCATGACCCGGACACCGGAGCCGTAGCGGCTCTGGACGGGGATCTCGTTGGCGTGCAGGCGGATGATGATGCCCTCCTGACTGCTCAGCAGCACATCGTCGATGTCGTCCACGATCTTGACGGCTGCCACCTTGTCCTTGGAGGCGTCGTAGTTGCGGATGCCCTTGCCGCCGCGGGCAGTGATACGGTAGGTGTCGATGTCAGAGCGCCGGCCCTTGCCGTTTTCGGTGACGGTGAGCACCGTGCCGCCCTCGCGGCAGATGCAGACGCCGACGACCTCGTCGCCCTCGGCCAGCTTGATGGCGCGGACGCCGTGGCCGCTGCGGCCCATCGGGCGGGCATCGGCCTCGTTGAAGCGGATAGCCTGACCGTTGCGGGTAGCCACGATGAGCATATCATTGCCGGTGGTCAGGCGGGTCCATGCCAGCGCGTCGCCCTCGTTGAGCGCAATGCCGATGAGGCCCGTCTTGCGGATGTTGGCGTACTGCTCCAGCGGGGTGCGCTTGATGAGGCCCTGCTTGGTGACCATGGTGACGAAACCACCCTTGTTGTCCTCGTCCTTGGGGTAGCAGAGCATATTGGTGACCTTTTCGCCCTCGGCCAGCTGCAGCAGGTTGACGATGTTGCTGCCCTTGCTGGTGCGGCTGCCCTCGGCGATGGTGTAGCCCTTGATGCGGAAGAGGCGGCCCTTGTCGGTAACGAACAGGACATAATCATGGGTAGAGCCCACGAACATCTCCTGCACGATGTCCTCTTCCTTCCGGGTCATGCCGGAAATGCCGCGGCCGCCGCGTTTCTGGGCCTGATAGGTGGCCTTGAGCTGGCGCTTGATATAGCCGGCCTCGGTGAGGGTGTAGACGCACTGCTCCTCAGCGATGAGGTCTTCGATGTCCACTTCGCCGGTGACGGACTGGATCTCGGTGCGGCGCTCGTCGCCGAAGCGCTTCTTCATGTCCAGCAGCTCGTTCTTGACGATTTCCAGAACACGGGCGTCGTTGGCGAGGATGTCCTCCCAATCCTTGATTTTTGCCTGCAAGCCGGACAGCTCTTCCTCGATCTTGAGGATCTCGAGACCTGCCAGACGGCCCAGCTGCAGCTTGACGATAGCGTCGGCCTGCGGGTCATCGAAGCCGAACTGCTCCATGATAGCGGCCTTTGCCTCGGCCATGCCGCCCTTGCAGGCGCGGATGGTAGCGATGAGCTCATCCACGATGTCGGTGGCCTTCTTCAGACCCTCGAGGATGTGGGCGCGCTCCTTGGCCTTCTTCAAATCATACTGAGTGCGGCGGCGGACGACTTCATCCTGGAACTCGACGTACTTCTGTATCATCTGTTTCAGGGTCATGACCTTCGGCACCTTGTGGTCGATGGCCAGCATGATGACGCCCACAGTATCCTGCAGCTGGGTGTACTGGTACAGCTGGTTCAGGATGACCTGTGCGTTGGCGTCCTTGCGGATGTCCACCACGATGCGCATACCCTTGCGGTTGGTCTCATCGTTCAGGCCGGTGATACCCTCGATGCGCTTTTCCTTCACGAGGTCGGCCATGTTCTCAATAAGACGGGCCTTGTTGACCATATACGGAATTTCCGTAATGATGATCTGGGTACGGCCATTCTTGGTCTCTTCGATGGTAGCACGGCCCCGCAGAGTAATTTTGCCGCGGCCGGTGGCGTAGGCGGCGCGGATGCCGCTTCGGCCCATGATGATACCGGCAGTGGGGAAGTCCGGTCCCTTGATGTGCTCCATCAGGCCGGGCAAATCGATGTCAGGATTCTCGATATAGGCCACGCAGCCGTCGATGACCTCACTGAGGTTGTGGGGCGGGATGTTGGTGGCCATACCGACGGCGATGCCCTGACTGCCGTTGACCAGCAGGTTGGGGAAGCGGCAGGGCAGGACGCTGGGCTCTTTCTTCGTCTCGTCGAAGTTGGGGTCCCAGTTGATGGTGTCTTTGTCGATGTCGGTCAGCATCTCGACCGCCATGCGGCTCATGCGGGCCTCGGTGTAACGGTAAGCAGCCGGGGGGTCGCCATCGACCGAGCCGAAGTTACCCTGACCATCCACCAGCGGGTAGCGCAGGGAGAAATCCTGTGCCAGACGAACCATGGCGTCGTAGACGGAGGCGTCGCCGTGGGGGTGGTAAGAGCCCAGCACCGCACCGACGGTATCTGCCGACTTGCGGTAGGGATGGCTGGGGTCGTTGCCGCGTTCGTGCATGGTGTAGAGGATGCGGCGGTGGACGGGCTTCAGGCCGTCACGCACATCCGGCAGGGCGCGGGCCACGATGACCGACATGGAGTAATCCAGAAACGCCGTCTCGATCTCCTTCTTGACGTCCCGGATGATCATCTTGGTACCGCTGCCCGGTATCATCACATAATCTTCTTCCATTGTTTCCTCCAATTACACGTCGAGCTTTGCGTACTGGGCGTTGGTCTCGATAAAGCGGCGGCGTGGCTCCACCTGATCGCCCATCAGGATGGTGAACGCCTCATCGGCCTTCTCGGCATCCTCGATGGTGATGCGGACGATGACGCGGTTCTCGGGGTTCATGGTGGTCTCCCAGAGCTGCTCCGGGTTCATCTCGCCAAGGCCCTTATAGCGGTTTATCTTCGCGCCGGGCATCTCCTGCGAGAGCAGGGCCATTTCGGCGTCGTTGTAAGCGTATTTGATGGTGCTGCCCTTCTGCACCTTGAACAGCGGGGGCTGTGCCACATAGACATGGCCCTGCTCGATGAGGGGGCGCATATAGCGGAAGAAGAAGGTGAGCATCAGGGTGCAGATGTGAGAACCATCGACATCGGCATCGGCCATGATGAACACTTTGTCATACCGCAGCTTGGAAATATCGAACTCGTCGCCGATGCCGCAGCCCAGTGCCAGCACGACAGGCATCAGCTTGTCGTTGCCGTAGATACGGTCGGCGCGGGCCTTTTCGACGTTGAGCATCTTGCCCCACAGGGGGAGGATGGCCTGAATGGCCGAGTCACGGCCCATCTTGGCCGAGCCGCCTGCAGAATCGCCCTCGACGATGAAGATCTCAGTGCGGGTGGGGTCTTTTTCGCGGCAGTCTGCCAGCTTGCCGGGCATCCGGCTGGTCTCGAGGGCGCTCTTGCGGCGCACCAGCTCACGGGCCTTCTTGGCGGCAGCGCGGGCGCGGGCGGCCTGGGTGGCCTTTTCGAAGATAGCTTTGGCCACGCCGGGGTTCTCCTCGAAGAACTCCATCAGCTTGGAGTAGACCATGTTGGAGACGAGGGTTCGAATTTCCGTATTGCCCAGCTTTGCCTTGGTCTGGCCCTCGAACTCGGCCTCCTGCAGCTTGACGGAGATAACGCAGATGAGGCCCTCACGGACGTCAGCGCCGGAAAGGTTCTCGTCCTTGTCCTTCAGCAGACCGTGGCTGCGGCCATAATCGTTGAATACTCGGGTGAGGCTGCTGCGGAAGCCCTCTTCGTGGGTGCCGCCGTCGGGGGTGTTGACGTTGTTGGCGAAGCTCAGCAGCAGCTCATTGTAGCTGGAATTATACTGCAAGGCGATTTCTGCCATGCCCCGGTCGGTCTGACCCTTGAGATAGATGACGTTGGGGTGGAGCACCTCGAGGTCGCGCTTCTCGCCCAGATAGGTGACGAAGCTCTTGATGCCGCCCTCGTAGCACATGACCTCAGTGCGGTAGGTGGGCTCGCCCTCCTTGCCATCCTCGAGGACGGGGGTGTAGAGTTCGCGCTCGTCGGTCAAGGTGATCTTGACACCGGCGTTCAGGAAGCTCTCTTCCCGCAGGCGCTTTTCCAGCGTTTCGAAGTTGTAGACGGTGGTGTCCTTGAACATCTCCGGGTCGGGCTTGAAGGTGACGCGGGTGCCGGTGACACTGGGGTCCACGGTGCCGATGCACTTCAGCGGGCCGTCCGGGTCGCCGCGGCGGAAGGTCTGCTCGTACTCGCGGCCGTCGCGGCGGACGTTGACGGTCAGCCACTCCGAGCAGGCGTTGACGACGGACGCGCCGACGCCGTGCAGGCCGCCGGCCACCTTGTAGCCGGAGTTCTCGCCGCCGAACTTGCCGCCGGCGTGGAGGATGGTATAGACGACGGTGACGGCAGGCAGACCGGTATCAGCCTGGATGTCCACGGGGATGCCGCGGCCATTGTCCGTGACCTGAATGATGTCGCCCTTCAGGATCTTGACCTCGATGTGGTCGCAGTAACCGGCCAGAGCCTCGTCGATGGCGTTGTCCACGATCTCGTACACCAGATGGTGCAGGCCGCGCTCGCCGGTGGAGCCGATATACATACCGGGGCGCTTACGCACTGCCTCCAGGCCTTTCAGGACCTGGATCTCGCTGGCGTTGTATTCATGGTCCGTCGCAGTTTCTGCGTTGGTACTGGTAATGATTTCCTCTGCCATTTCCTTTCTCCCTTTTGTTTTGTTTCGTTTTTTCGTTACTATTTGTAAAAGCGATCAATCGCTGGTTGGTAATTGAACCTCTCAGTCAAAGCCTGTCGGCTTTGCCAGCTCCCCTGATAGGGGAGCCACTGGCGTACCGGGCAGGCCCACGCCGGACGAGCAAAGCTCAATATTTCGGAAGCTGTAGTACCCTGCTGTCCAGGTCAGCGACTGTTGTCTCCGTGCGCCGTTTGAGCGCAGCCGACGACAGCTCCGAGAGATAGATCGTATCCACCGGCGAATCTGCCAGCACATAGCTCTGGGGCAGCTCATCGGACAGACTCACCACCGCCCCGTTTTTCTGGGCGTAGTTCAGAAACTCCCGCCCCCGGGGTGAGATGGTCGTCGTTTCCAGATTGAAGATGCCGATGATGTCCCGGTCGTTCAGGACATAATCGCGGCCAAGGTGTACATACATTGCATCACACTTTCGTCAGCACGCCGCCGTTCATCCGGTAGACCTCGCCGTCTGTTTTGAGGAAAGCGGTGTCGTCGCAGCTGGTCACGAAGGTCTGCTTTTCCCGCATCCGGGTGAGCAGATACTGCTTGCGGCCATCGTCCAGCTCGCTGAGTACGTCGTCCAGCAGCATCACCGGGTGTTCGCCCGTGATGGAGGCAGCTGCGGCGGCTTCGGCCATTTTAAGGCTGAGCACGACGCTCCGCTGCTGTCCCTGACTCGCATACACTTTTGCAGGCTGACCATCCAGAAGAAGGTCTAAATCTTCCCGGTGAGGGCCGCAGAGGCTCTGCCCGGCCCGCAGCTCTTCGGGCATTTTCTGCCGCAGAAGCTGGGCCAGACCGCCCGGCTCGAACTGGGCCGCATACCGCAGACTCAGTGTTTCCGCCCCGCGGGAAAGCTCCTCATAGTTGGCACAGGCCAGCGGGGAGAGAGCGGCGAGATAGGCTCTGCGCCGCTGCTGGATGGCCTCGCCCTGCTGGGCAAGCTCCACATTCAGCACTTCTAATAAGGCCCGCTTTTCAGCATAAGGCCGCTCAATGCCATTGGAAGAGCGCCGAAGCAGCGCGTTTTTCTGCTGCAAAGCCCGGACATAGCGGCGGTAGAGGGTCAGGTAGCCGGGGTAGAGCTGGCAGAGGGCAGCGTCCAGAAATTTCCGCCGCCCTTCCGGCGCGCCCTTCACGAGACTCAGGTGTCCGGGGTCGAAAACCACCGCCGGAAAGCTGCCCGCAAGGCTGGCCGCCCGCTTGACTGCGCCCCCGTTCACCGAGACTGTCCGGCCCGGGCGGGGAGAGTCCGGCGCGCCCACCGTCAGGCGGACGCGGTTAGGCTCTTCCTTTTCCTGCTCTTCCTGCTGTGCGCGGAGGGTGGACGCTTTGAGTACGGCGAAGGGTTCGCCCCGGCGCACCAGCTCTGCGTCCTTGCCGCCCCGGAAGCTCTTGCCGCCGGTAAGCAGCCAGATGGCTTCCAGGAGGTTCGTCTTGCCCTGGCCGTTGTTGCCGCAGATGACAGTCAGCTCCCGGCCCGGCGTCAGGCTGGCCGAGGCGATGTTCCGGTAATTTTCGACTTCGAGAGAGAGCAGCCGCATCAGCCGCCCATCCCGATCTCGATGGTCTGGCCGTCCAGCTCCACGGTATCGCCCGGGCGGCACTTCTTGCCGCGCATGGTGCAGACTTCGCCGTTGACCTTCACGGCCCCGCCCTGAACGAGCTCCTTGGCTTCGCCGCCGGTCTCGCACAGGCCCGCATATTTCAGCAGGGCGTCCAGCTTGATAAATTCGGTATGGATGAGGATCTTTTGCATTTTATTACGCCTCTCAGTCGTTTTTGAAGCGGACGGGCAGGACCAGATACAGGAAGTCATTGCCCTCCACCGGCAGCACTTTCACCGGGCTCAGCGGGCCGCTGATCTCCATCCGCACTTTCTCGGTGCGGGCATTGCGCAGCGCGTCCAACAGGTAGCGGTTGTTGAAGCCGATCTCCACCTCGTCGCCCTCGCACTCGGCATTGAACTCATCGACGACGCGGCCCAGATTGGTCTGGCAGCGGACAACGACTTTACCCTCTGTAAAAGTAATGCGGAGGGGATTTTTTAAACGCTCTGTAATAATCAGAGAAGCGCGCTCGATGGTCTCGATGAACTCCTTGGTGTCGATGGTCACCCGGGTGCGGCTGCCTGCCGGAATGACATTGTGATAGTTGAGGAACTCGCCCTCAATGAGGCGGCTCATGATGGTGTAGCCAGCGGTCATGAACACGACGTAGCGGCGGTTGGCACAGATGTGGACCGGCTCTTCGTCGTCGTTGGGCAGCAGATGAGACACTTCGGTCATGGTCTTGCTGGGGACGATGATGCGGATGTCCTTGACGGCAGTGACGGGCCGCTCCACGATGGCCAGACGGTAGCCGTCCAGTGCAACGATGGTCATTTTATCCGGCTCTATTTCAAAAAGTTCACCGGTATGCGCAGGTTTTTTCTCATCCTGGCTGACGGCGTAGAGGGTGCGGTCGATCATATCGCGGAGCACGCCGGTCTTGATGGTCAGGGTCTCCTCGGCACCGGTGTTGGGCAGCTCGGGGAAATCGGTGGCCGACATGGACTGGATCTCGAACTGTGCCACGCCGCTCTGGATGGTGGTTTTGCCATTATCGGCAGACTGGATGGTGATCTGGCCTGCCGGCATCCGGCTGATCATGCTGCTGAGGAGCTTGGCATTCAGCACGATCTCACCGGGTTCTTTGACATTGGCTTCGATGGTGGTCACGATGCCCATTTCAAGGTCGTAGCCGGTAAGGGTCAGCTGGAAGCCTTCTGCCTTCAGTAAAATGCCCTCCAGTACCGGGATGGTAGAGCGCAGAGTGACTGCTTTGGATACGCCGTCAATGGCTGCACTCAGAAGAGTTTTGTCGCAGATGATGTTCAAATCTTCTTCTCTCCTTTTTTTGCGTCTGTTTTGCTGTCGTTCCTCATGGGATCCGATGCAAAAACCTGTTTTCTTTATTGAACTTGTTGTAGTAATCGTAGTAGGGGGTGGGGAAGATGTGGAAAACTCTGCAAACCCTTGCCGGGATGCGGGGATTTGGTTTTCCACGGAGATGTTGAGGAACTGTGAATGGAATGTTGAATCGGGGAGAGCAGTGGTTCTTTCCACATCCGCTGTGAAAAACGGAAGTTGAATGTTGAAAACCATGTGGAAAGAGTGGAAAGTTTCGGCCTTTCACCACAATATCTAGGTCTATTTTCCCCTTTTTGTTCCTCGTTCTCCCCATATTTTGGGGTTTGACCCCTGAATGAGTATGACTTTTACACCGACTCTGGTGCGTTAAGCCTTCACATTCTTGATGATGTCGCTCACCGTCTCCCGCAGGTGCTGGTCATTCTTCATGTCTCGCTCCATGGTCTTGAGGGAGTAGACGATGGTGGAATGGTCACGGCCCGAGAACTCCCGGCCGATCTCCTCCATGCTCATGCCGGTGACCTCACGCAGGATGTAGATGGCCACACGGCGGGCGGAGGCCACATTGGCGTTCCGCTTGGTGCCGCGGATGTCGGCAGGGGAGACGTTGAAGGTGCGGGATACCTCGCCCACGATCTTCTCGATGGTGACAGGCACGGGCTGGGTCTCGTTGAGGATGTCCTTGATGGCATTCTGTGCCACGCTGATGACCGGCTGGATGCCCTCGAGCATATAGTAGGCATTGAGCTTTTTGACCGCGCCTTCCAGCTGGCGGATGTTATTTTTCAGATGGTTGGCGATGAACTCGGCCACGTCCTCGGGCAGATCGAGGTGGAGAAGCTCCGCCTTGCGCTTGACGATGGCCACGCGGGTCTCGAAATCCGGCGGCTGGACGTCGGCGGTCAGGCCCCACTCGAAGCGGGTGCGCAGACGCTCTTCCAGGCTCTTGATCTCCTTGGCCGGGCGGTCGGATGCGATGACGATCTGCTTGTGGGCATCGTGGAGGGAGTTGAAGGTATGGAAGAATTCTTCCTGGGTGGACTCCTTGCCCGCGATGAACTGGATGTCGTCCACCAGCAGCAGGTCGGCCACGCGGTACTTCATCCGGAAGTCCTCGGTGCTGCCGGCGCGGATGGCCGCGATCAGCTCGTTGGTGAACTGCTCACAGGTGACATACATGATGACGAAGTCGGGGTGGGTGCGCTTGATCTCGGTCTGGATGGCCGTCAGCAGATGGGTCTTGCCGAGGCCCGAGCCGCCGTAGATGAACAGCGGGTTGTAAGCACCGGAGGGGTTGGCCGCAACAGCCTGCGCCGCAGCAAACGCAAACTGGTTGGATGGGCCTTTGATGAAGTTCTCGAAGGTGAATTCATAGTTGCCCTGCGGGGAGGCGGGGTTCGCCTCGTACTGCTGGGCCAGCACCACTTCGTGGGGCGGTGTGCTGGGGACGACGAGGGTGATGTCCACGTCAAAGCCCAGCACTGTTTTGAAGGCCTCTTTGAGCAGGCCGAGATAACGGTCCGTCACGATCTTGCAGATGAAGTCGTTGCGCACCGAGAGGGTGATATGGCTGGAGTCCTCAAAGCTGATAGGCTCCAACCCGTCGATATAGAGATTATACGTCGGCTCCGCCATCTGCGCCTTGCAGTAGCTCTGGGCAGCCTCTAAAACGTCCTTGAAAGAATCCATAGTACATCCACTCCATTGAAGTTTTCAACAATGCTGCTGATACCAGGTTAGTATACCACAAAAATCCCCCTGCGTCTATATTATATAAGGTAATTTATAATACATAAAAAAGACATACCTGCGTCTGGGAAACGGCCTTGTGTCCAAGGCGGAGAAAAGCCACAAGATATTGTGGATGAAAAGTTTTCCACGGGAAATGGGTGAAAAAGTTGAAAGTTTCTCCACAGAGGTTTTTCAAAAAAGTTTGAAGGAAAGCGAAAAAAATGCTTGACAGAAGGCCATAGTGTGCGATATACTGTTGAATTGCAAGCCTGTCCCCATTTTGGGACCAGAATAGACCCCATACCGGGGACGAGTTTTTACGGAGGAAATACACCATGAAGAGAACTTTTCAGCCCAAGAAGCGTCAGCGCAAGGAAGTTCATGGCTTCCTGACCCGCATGAGCACCAAGAACGGCCGCAAGGTCATCAACGCACGCCGTGCTAAGGGCCGCAAGAGCCTGACCGTCTGATCCTGAGCAGTATGCATCAGGTCCGGCGCAGAATGGAATATGCGCAAAAAGGCCGCTGATATTGGATTGGCGGTCTTATTTTTTTACCCGGCATTCGGGAAAAAAGGCCGGAAAGCTGCGGTGAATAGTCGCATTGCCTAAAAAAACTGTCAAAGATTTGGCAGAGAAAACGCCCGGATGAGCTTTTCATGTCGGCGTTTTTTTGCTATACTGAACACTGAGCATTGCTTTTTTCCGGGCGGTGCTCCCACATCACCTGAAGGGAGGCGCACAGGATGCGCTATCGTCCCATCCGCCGCAACGGCGAGTTTGGCCGCGTGTATGCCCGCGGCAAGTCCTATGTCAACCAGGCGCTGGTGCTCTACGTGCTCAAAACGCGGAGCAAGCGCACCCGGGTGGGCCTGACGGCCACCAAAAAGATCGGCCACGCCGTGCAGCGCAACCGCGCCCGCCGCGTTATGAAGGCCGCCATCGACGAGCATCTCGACTACAACATCGGCGGCTACGACCTCGTTTTCGTGGCCCGGGGCATGACCCCCCGGCTCAAGAGCTGGCAGCTCAGCGCTATCGTGGCAAAGCTCTTCGCCCAGGCCGGCCTGCCGGATAAGGCAAAGCAGCCGGGCGCAAAGCCCCCAGCCACCCTGCCGCCGGTTCGGAAGCCCGAGGCGTGAGCATCTTTCAGAAAGCCCTCTGCGGGCTCATCCGGCTCTACCAGAAGTTCATCAGCCCGGGGCTGGGGCGGAACTGCCGCTTTTCGCCTTCCTGCAGCCAGTACGGCATCGAGGCCATCCGCACCCACGGCTGCGTCAAAGGGTTGCTGCTGACGGTGTGGCGCATCGCCCGGTGCAATCCGCTGGGCCGCTGGGGCTACGACCCCGTACCGGAAAAGGGCCGCTGGAAAAATCCGGCCCGGCATCTCTCGGCCTCGGCTTTGTTTTCCACCAGACACGAAAAATAAGTGGAAAACCTCTTCGCCGATGCTCTTTGGAAGAGGGCTGAAGCGGGAAAGACCTCTCCGTCACGGCTTCGCCGTGCCACCTCCCCTAGCGAAGGAAGGCTGAGAGGAAAAGCTATTATAATTGCTTCTTGTGACGTGCTGAACTGTGGGCGGCGTGTCCTACGATAAAAATAACCGTCCCGCACCACAGGCGGGGCAGAATGGACAGAGACATGAATATTTTGTACATCCTCGGTGTACCTCTCGGCTATGTGATGGAGTGGATCTACAACCTCATCCCGAACTACGGCTGGGACATCATCATCTTCACCATCGTCATCCGCCTGCTCAGCATCCCTCTGCAGCTCAACCAGCAGAAGAGCATGGCCAAGATGTCCGCTTTCCAGCCGATGATCGCCGACATCCAGAAAAAGTACAAGGACAAGCCCGAAAAGCAGCAGGAAGAGCTGCTCAAGCTCCAGCAGGAGTACGGCTATAAGCCCACCGCCGGCTGTATGCCCATGCTGGTCAACTTCCTCGTCATGTTCGGCGTCATCGAGGTCGTGTACCGCCCGTTGCAGCGCATCTTCCACATCGGCGCCGACGCCATCACCGCCGCAGGCGATGCCATGACCGCTCTGGGCATCAGCTTCACTCAGGTGACCCGCGACACCAATATCATCGCACAGGTGCTGGCCGGTGAGTCCACCGTCACCTCTGTGTTCACCGCAGACCAGCTGAACACCATCACTGAGTTCGGCCAGCACATGGACTTCTTCGGCATCGACCTGACCCGTGTGCCGCAGTACAGCCTGGCAGCGGACAACCTGCCCCTGCTGATCTTCCCCATCCTGGCTGTCGTCACCATGTTCATCTCCACCCACATCAGCATGAAGGCCTCCGGCCAGGAGATGCAGGGCAGCATGAAGCTGACCATGTATATGATGCCTCTGATGTACGTCTTCTTCTGCTTTACCGTTCCCTGCGCATTCTCTCTGTACTACGTCATTTCCAACATCGTGATGACCGTCCAGACCCAGGTCATGCGCAAGATCTATGACCCCGAGAAGATGAAGGAGCAGGTCAAGGCCGAGATCGCTTCCCGCAAGAAGGAAGAGAAGCGCGGCGTGAAGAGCACCACCATCAAGGTCCAGGACGAGAAGACCGGTGAGGTCGTGGAAAAGAACATCTCTGCCAGCGAGATGAATAAGCGCCGCCTCGAGTATGCCCGCCAGCAGGATGCTGAGCGCTACAAGGACGAGCGCACTGTCCCGCTGAGCGAGCTGCAGAACAAAAAGGAGGATTGACGGTTATGATCCGTACGCAGGAAGCGACCGGCAAGACGGTCGATGAAGCACGCACCAACGCCTGCGCTCTGCTGGGCGTGGAAAAGGACGACATCAACGTCAGCTACGAAGTGCTGGAAATGCCCCAGAAGACCGGTTTTCTGGGCCTGAAGCTCACTCCCGCCAAGGTCCGCGTCAGCGTCGAGCTGCCGGACGAGCCTGTGGCAGCTCCTGCTGCCCCCGTTGAGGAGCCCACTCCCGTTGTGGAGGAAAAGGCTGCTCCTGTGGCGGCTGAGCCTGTCGTCGAAGAGACTGCCCCTGAAGCTCCCGCTGCTGTGGAAGAGCCTGCTGCTCCCGCTGAGGAAGCTGCCCCTGCCGAAGAGCAGGCTGCTCCCGCCGCAGAGGGCGAAGAGGTGGAAGTCCCCATCAAGATCGAGGAGAACGCCAAGGTCAAGGCCGCTGTGGACTACCTGAAGGATGTCATCGAGAAGATGGGCGTACAGGACGTCAAGTTCAGCGCTGTGCAGAAGGGTGAGGCTACCATCATCCGTCTGGACGGCGAGAAGATGGGCGCCCTCATCGGCCGCCGCGGCGAGACGATGGAGAGCCTGTCCTATCTGGCAAGCCTCGTGGCAAACCGCCTCGAGGGCGACTACATCAAGCTGGGCCTCGACGTGGCCGGCTACCGCGACAAGCGCGAGAGCGACCTGACCGCACTGGCACAGCGCATCGGTGCCAAGGTGCGCCGCACCGGCCGCAGCTTTGCTATGGAGCCCATGAACCCCTACGAGCGCCGCATCATCCACTCTGCCATCGGCAAGATGGAGGGCGTCCGCAGCGAGAGCAAGGGCGAGGGCCGTGACCGCCGTGTGGTCATCTACTCCACCGACCCCAACGCTGTGGCTGAGAGCGCAAATGCACGTCCCCGCGGACCCCGCGGCGGCCGTGACCGCAACGGCAATGGCCGCAGCGGCGGCTATCATCGCGGCGGCGAGCGCCGTGGTGACCGGAATGGCCGCGGCCCGCGCAATGGCGGCGGCCGGGGCGGCTACCGCTCCAATGTGCCTGAGCGCACCTACACCCCGCGCGATGCCGAGAATGCTGCCCCTGTGGCACCCAAGCGCACCGAGCGTGTGGATGACTTCGCTGATCTGAGCTTCGGCAAGATCGAGCTGTAAAAGCTGAATGATAAGACCCTCTCCCGCATGGCGGAAGCCGTGCAGGGGAGGGTCTTTTTTTGTACGAGGAACACTATAAATTTACACATCTTTTGCATGAAGATGGTTTACGATGAAAAGCAAATCTGAAAGAATGATTTAGGAAGAAAAGTCGTTCTTATCGGAAAATTGGAAAATATGTCCAATTCCGGAAGAAATTTTTCTCCTACTTGCACATTGTAAAACAATGTCGACAAGCCTTATACTAGAGCTACAAATGCTTCGGAGTGTATACCAAGCAAAAAGAGAGGAATTATTATGGAACAGAATAAGATTTCCCGCCGTAATTTCCTGCGCGTGGCCGGTGCATCGGCTACCGCCGCAGCAATGGGTGGTCTGGTCCCGGCTGCTTCCGCTGCCGGCATCAAAGACCTGTGGAGCATGGACCTGCAGATCCTTGCCACCAGCGATACCCACGGTAAGTTTGACCCCTGGGATTACGCCGCCAACAAGGCCGACGCCTCCGGCAGCGTGGCCCAGCAGGCAACTGCCATCAAGGAGAACCGCACCAAGACCACGCTGGTCGTGGATGCAGGCGACACCATTCAGGCAAACTCCGCTGAGCTGTTCCTGAACGACGATGTCCACCCCATGATCGCTGCTCAGAACGCCATCGGCTACGATGTCTATGTCACCGGCAACCATGAGTACAACTATGGCATGGCCACGCTGGAAAAGGTGCTCTCCCAGCAGAAGGCCAAGGTGCTGACCGGCAACGTCTACAGCCCCGAAGGCAAGCCTCTGGCTGACGGCTACACCATCATCAACAAGGGCGGCGTCAAGATCGGCGTCATCGGTATGGTCACTCCCAACATCACCCGCTGGGACGCCAAGAACCTCGAGGGCTGGACTGTCACCAACCCGGTGGACGAGAGCCGCAAGATCATTGATAAGATCAAGAACGATGTGGATGTCATCATCGGCGTTATGCATATGGATGTTGACAATGAGTATGGCGTCTATGGCTCCGGCGTCACCGACCTGGCAAATGCCTGCCCTGAGTTCGATGTTATCGTCGCCGCTCACGGCCACAAGAGCATCCCCAACAAGATGATCAACGGCGTGCTGGTGGTCGAGAACAAGAATGCAGGCGCCACTGTCTCCGACATCCACGTCTATCTGGAGCGCGGCCTGAACGGCAAGTGGAAGGTAAAGGACCGCACCTCTGAGAACCTGACCATCAAGGACTACGCTCCCGACCCCGAGCTGACTGCTCTGCTGGCAGAGTACGACCAGCGCGCTAAGGACGACGCCGTGACCCCCATCGGCCAGCTGGTCGGCGGTGATCTGGCCCCCGAAAACGAGATCGACTGCCTGCCGCAGGCCATGGTGCAGGATACCGCTCTGCTGGACTTCATCAACGAGGTACAGATGTACTACACCGACGCTCAGGTGGCCGCAACGGCTCTGACCTCCATGACTTCCCAGATGCGCGAGGGTACCATCCGCAAGTGCGACATGGCAAGCATCTACACCTACCAGAACACCCTGTACAAGCTGCAGATGAACGGCTGGCAGCTGCGTCAGTTCATGGAGTGGTCTGCTGCCTTCTTCAAGACCTGGGAGCCGGGCGATGTGACCATCGCATTCGACTCTTCCGTCCGCTATTACCTGTACGATGCCTTTGCAGGCGTCAAGTATGACCTCGACATCTCCAAGCAGCCCGGCAACCGCATCCAGAACCTGACCTGGATGGATGGCCGTCCGGTGGAGGACGATGACAGCTTCGTGGTGGCCGTCAACAACTACCGTGCCACCACCCAGCTGCTGGCTTATGCTGACATCTTCAAGGAGGGCGACGAGCTGCCCAAGCTGCTGGAAATCGACGTGCGCGGCGATGTGGGCGGCGTCCGCGAACTGCTGGGCGAGTACATCCGCACCGTCAAGGGCGGCACCATCGAGCCGCACGTGGACAACAACTGGAAGCTCGTGGGCAACAACTGGAACGCTGCTGACCACGAGAAGGCCGTCAAGCTGCTGCGCGAGGGCAAGCTGGCCCTGTCGGAGAACGCCGACAGCCGCACCCTGCCTGGCAAGGCCATCACCACGGCCGATATTGCCGCATTCTGATTTTTCTTTCATACGCAACGGGGTGTGCAGTCTTTCAGGGGCTGCACACCCTTTTTTGCTGCACAATAAAGTGAAGGATCAATGGGTAATATAGCTAAATTTAATTACCGCTTTTTAGCATATCATAGAAAATAAACGCTGGGATGCGCTGGATGTTTTCTTTTTGGGAGCTTCATGATAAAATAAGAAAAACCCGCAGAATAAAGGGGAAAGTGCGCCCTCGTGCAGTGCGGGGACGAATGCGGTTTGAAAAGAGGATGGCTATGGAAGCATTGCGAAAGCTGCTGTATGCGGAGATGTCACGGGAGGAGTACAAAGCCTGTCTGCCGGATATACAGCGCTCCAACCGCCAACGTGTGACGGCCTACCTGGGGATAGCCTGTGCGTTTCTTACAGTTTTATGGATACTGTCTGGGGCTCTGGAATTTTTGCGGCCCAATATGCCGGCCTATATGATAGCGCTGGCCGTGTGCATGGGCCTGCAGGCGGTCAACCGGACATTCCCGGGAAAAAACGGCCTGCTGCTGACCTGGCTGATGTACGCCTTTGAGGCTTTGCTCTATGTGTTGGGCATCTATCTGGGCATCCATCCTTCTCCCGATACTCCTACGGTGAGCTTTATTGCGTTCTTGCTGGCAGTGCCGCTGCTCTTCGTCATGCGGCCCATCCAGCATATCTTGAATGTCGTCTTTTTCGATGGTATTTTCATCCTGACCTGCTTTTTGTTCAAGAGTAAAGAGACGCTCCCAGTTGATATTCTGGACGGCATGGTGTTTGGTGCGGTGTCCTGCATCATATCCACCTTCATCATGCTTTCGATGCACGAAAATTTTTCCATCCGGCACAAGCTGCTGGGCATCGCGGAGACGGACTTGAACGTCGGTCTGAAAAACCGCAACGCCTACGAGAGCCAGATGCACGACTACCCGATGCACTGCAGCAGCACGCTGAGCTGTGTTTATCTGGACGTGAACGGCCTGCATGAGCTGAACAACACCCGGGGCCACGCGGCAGGCGACGAGATGCTCAAGACCGTGGCAGCCAAGGTGCGGGACATCTTCGGCGAAGAGTACAGCTACCGTGTGGGCGGCGATGAGTTCGTGGCCTTTGCGATGGACAAGAGCGCCGAAGAGATGCGCGCGCTCATCCACAAGCTGGTGCAGGAGGTGGACGAGGCCGGTTACTCGGTGGCCGTGGGTACAGCGACTCACAGCGCGGGCGGCATCGACATGGAAGTTCTCGTCAAATCGGCCGAAACGCGGATGTATCTGGCAAAGGAAGAGCACTATCGCCTTGCCGGGAAGACCCGAGAATAAAATGCAAAAGCGGTACGCTGCCGGACTCTCCGGCGGTGTGCCGCTTTTTTGCGCAGCATATTTCTTTTTTTGGCGGTTCGTGGTAGAATATACTGTATTCATCTGCGCATAAGGAGGGGAGAAGATGCAGCATTCGACCATTGCGGCCATTGCTACCGCTCCGGGTGCGGGCGGCATCGCCATCGTGCGGCTGTCCGGCCCGGAAAGCTATGAAGTGGCAGCGAAGGTGTTCCGTCCGGCCAACCCAGCCAAAAAAGTCGCGGACGCCAAAGGCTATACGGCCATGTTCGGTGCGTTCGTGGAGGGGGAAGAGGCTTTCGATGAGGGCGTGGCGCTGTTTTTCCGCGCGCCCCACAGCTACACCGGCGAGGATGTGGTGGAGCTTTCCTGCCACGGCGGCAGTGCAGTCGCCCGGCGGCTGGTGGAAGCCTGCATTGCGGCGGGCGCGTCGCCTGCCGCTCCCGGCGAGTACACCCGCCGTGCTTTCCTGAACGGCAAGCTCAGTCTGACCCAGGCCGAAGCCGTCATGGACATCATCTCCGCCGATGGCCGACAGGGGGCCGCGCTGGCAAATGCCTCCCTGAACGGTGCGCTGGCCCGGAAGATAGCGGCCCAGAAAGATGCTCTGACAGCCTTGCAGGCCCACCTGGCTGCCTGGGTGGATTTCCCTGAGGAAGATGTCCCGGAACTGAGCCAGAGCCATCTCTGCGACGTTTTAGGCGGGGTAGAGCAGGAGCTGGACGCCCTCATCCAGAGCTACGATGCGGGCGCTGTCCTCCGCGAGGGTGTGGACTGTGCCATCGTGGGCAAGCCCAATGCGGGCAAATCCACCCTGCTCAACCTGCTGGCCGGATTCGACCGGGCCATTGTCACGCCGGTGGCCGGAACCACCCGCGACGTGGTGGAGCAGGCTGTTCAGCTGGGCGACGTCCGGCTGAATCTCTTCGACACTGCCGGTCTGCGTCAGACGGAAGATGAGATAGAAGCCGAAGGTATCCGCCGCAGCTGGAAGAAGCTGGACGAGGCGGGGCTTATCCTCGCCGTCTTCGACGGCTCGGAGCGCCCAACCCGGGAGGACCTGGAGCTGGCTCAGCGCTGCGCGGGTCGTCCGGCCATCGCGCTGGTCAATAAAGAGGACAAGCCCACCCGGTTCGACGCCGAGCTCATCGCACCCTATTTTGCGATGGTGTTGCCGGTCTGCTGTCAGGAAGAAGGGGCGCGGAAGGTCATCGCGGCGGCGGTAGCCCGCCTGCTGGGGACCAACCAAATCGACCCCCACGCCGCCAGCCTCTCGGGACAGCGGCAGCTTTCCGCTGCCACCCGCGCTCGGGATGCCGTAGCCGGAGCGCTGGACGCCGCGCAGGGGCTCGGGCTGGACGCTGTGTCAGTCTGCGTGGACGACGCGCTGGATGCACTTTGCGAGCTGACAGGAGAGAACGCCTCGGAGGCGGTCATCAATGAGGTGTTTGAGAGATTCTGCGTGGGGAAGTAAGGACAGTATCGTTGCGCGCCTGTGCGCGGGGCAGAGCGCTTTTACGTTAAGTGGAATTGTTCTCTTTTGATGTCAAAAGAGAACCAGAAAACCACCAGCGATTTCGACGCGCTGGATCCACGAGAAAGGGGCTGCTCGCCCCTTTCAGACCCCAAAGGAGAAGTCGAAACGGAAAAAAGCTAGCCGCTTCGCTAAACGCTTTTTTCTCGTTTCTCCGATTTACGGCTTCGCCGAAGATTTTATGTTGCAAATAGAGGAAAGTATGAACCATTTAGGAGACTACGACGTTATCGTCATCGGTGCCGGACATGCGGGCATTGAGGCGGCCCATGCTGCCGCGATGCTGGGCGCAAAGACGGCGGTGTTCACTATGAGCTTGGACGCCATCGGCAATATGCCCTGCAATCCCAGTATCGGCGGCACGGCAAAAGGCACGCTGGTACGCGAATTGGATGCTCTTGGCGGCGTGATGGGCCTTGCGGCAGATGCCACCTATTTACAGAGCCGGATGCTCAACAAGGGCAAAGGCCCCGCTGTCCACGCTCTGCGCGTCCAGACCGACCGCAAGCGCTATCATGAATATATGAAGCACGCCCTTGAGCTGACGCCGGGGCTGGCTATCCATCAGGCGGAAATCATTTCCATCGAGGTGGAGGACGGCCATGTGAAGGGCGTCGTCACCCAGCTGAACGGGGAGTATGGCGCAAAGTGCGTGGTCATCGCCACCGGCACCAACCTCGGCGGAAAAATTTTTGTGGGCGATGCATGGTACGCCTCCGGCCCCGACGGAATGCACGCGGCCAACGCCCTCACCGAGAGCCTGAAAGCCGCCGGTCTGCCGCTGCGCCGCTTCAAGACCGGTACGCCTGCCCGGGTGCATCGGCGGAGCATCGACTTCGCCAAGCTGGAATGCCAGCCCGGCGACCCGGACAATGAACTTCAGCCTTTCAGCTTCATGACCGATGCCCCTATGCACAACAAGGTGGAGTGCTGGATCGCCTACACCAACCCTGAGACACACAGAATTATTCTGGACAATATCCAGCGCAGCCCGCTCTACGGCGGCATGATCGAGGGCGTCGGCCCGCGCTACTGCCCGTCGATTGAGGACAAGGTAGTGCGGTTTGCAGGGAAGGACCGGCATCCCATCTTTGTGGAGCCTTGCGGCGAGAACACCGAGGAAATGTATCTGCAGGGTGCGTCCAGCAGTCTGCCGGAAGATGTGCAGAATGCATTCTACCGGAGCATCAAGGGCTTCGAGAATATTGAGATCATGCGCCCGGCCTACGCCATCGAGTACGACTGCGTAGACCCCACCAGCCTCGAAGCCACGCTGGAAAGCAAGGTGGTGCGGGGCCTCTACGGTGCGGGACAGTTCAACGGCACCTCGGGCTACGAGGAAGCCGCCGCGCAGGGCCTGCTGGCCGGTCTGAACGCTGCCCGGAACGCATTGGGCGAAAGCCAGCTCATCCTGCCCAGGCAGTCGAGCTATCTCGGCACACTGGTCGATGACCTTGTGACCAAGGGCGTCATGGACCCCTACCGGATGATGACCAGCCGCAGCGAGTACCGCCTGACCCTCCGTCAGGACAACGCCGACACCCGGTTGACGCCCATCGGCAGGGAATACGGCCTCGTGCAGGATGACCGCTGGACAAAGTACCAGCAGACGCAGGCTGTGCTGGACGCAGAGCGCCACCGTCTGCATGACGCCCATCTGCGCACGGCGGACTTGCGCGCCGCGATGGAAGCAGCGGGCCTCGCCCCGGCCGCAGAGGGCGGCATTGCCGAAGAGCTGCTGCGCCGGCCGGAAATCGACTATCCGCTCATCGCGGGCATGATCGGCTGGGGTGAGGGCATCACGCCCATGCTGGCTGAGCGTCTGGAAACTGAAATCAAGTACGCGGGTTACATTGCCCGGCAGGACCGGATGATACACGAGGTGGCCCGCCACGAGAAGACCCTCATCCCGGAGGATTTCTCTTACACAGAGCTCACCGGCCTGACATTGGAAGCCCGCGAGAAGCTGGCCCGCATCCGCCCGAAAAACTTGGGGCAGGCGGGACGCATTCCCGGCGTGTCGCCGTCGGATGTGGCACAGCTGAGTATCGCGCTGGCGGCGAAGAGAAGCTAAAGTTCTCTTTTGCGCGCCAAAAGAGAATCAGAAATGGTTCTCGCGCTGGTGGGCGCGGGGCAGAGCGCTTTTTCATTAAGGCTAATTGTTCTCTTTTGATGTCAAAAGAGAACCAGAAAACCACCAGCGATTTCGACGCGCTGGATCCACGAGAAAGGGGCTGCTCGCCCCTTTCAGACCCCGAAGGAGTTGTCGAAGCCCAAAAATGCTAGCCGCTTCGCTAAACGCATTTTTTGGGCTTCTCCGGTTTACGGCTCCGCCGATGGTGTTACGCTTTCGCAGAACTTTACGTTCAGCAAGGGCGTAAAGTCTGCTGCGAAGCAGTAAATTGGAGAAACGAGAAAAAAGCGTTTAGCGCAGCGACTAGCTTTTTTCCGTTTCGACCTCATCTTTGGAATTGTTAAGGGCGTGCAGCCCTTAACTCGTTGCGGGGAGAGTGGAGTCCAGAGGTAGGGAGGGGGGATTCGAAACACCCCTCCCTGCCTCTGGCCCGCGCGGAGCGCAAGCCGCTTGACCAAAAGAAAAAAACTGCCCCGCGCCACCAGCGCGAGAACCTGCTTAAAGAAAACCAAGCCAAACTGCAAGAGAGCTTTGCCCGCGCCACCGGCGCGAGAGACAGCAATATACCTTTTTGATTAATGCTATTTTTGAAAATTGCGATAAGCTTTTGTGAAATGAGGATAAGTTTATGATCGATAAGAACCGGCTGGAACAGAAATGTTCCACATGGAACATCGCGCTCACCGGAACCCAGCTCGACCAGTTGGACGCCTTTGCGGAGATTCTGGTGGAGTACAACCAGAAGGTCAACCTGACTGCCATCACCGACCCGGAGGGCATCGAGGACAAGCACTTCCTCGACAGCCTGCTCTTTGCCTCTCAGCCTGAGGTGGCAGGGAAGATGGTGGATGTCGGTGCAGGCGCGGGCTTCCCGGGCATCGTGACGAAGATTTTCAAGCCCGAGTTGGAGCTGACCCTGATGGAACCCACCGGCAAGCGGGTGGAGTTTCTGAAATACGCCTGCGGCCAGCTGGGCCTTACCGGTGTGGAGTTCGCCAAGGAGCGCGCCGAGGAAGCTGCTCGCAAGGCGTGGCGTGAACAGTTCGATTTGGCTTCGGCCCGCGCGGTGGCGGCTCTGCCCATGCTGGCAGAATACTGCCTGCCGCTGGTGAAGGTGGGTGGAAACTTCCTTGCCATGAAGGGCGCTTCCGGCGAAGAAGAGCTGGCCGCAGCCCGGGGCGCCATCAAGAAGCTGGGCGGCGAGTACAAAGAGACCCGCACCCTCCATCTTCCGGGCGGCGATACCCGCACTCTCATCCTCTGCAAAAAGATTTCGCAAACTCCGACTGCCTACCCCAGAAACGGCGGAAAAATTGCGAAAAGTCCGCTGAAATAACGGAGCATCGAATAGAAAATGCAAGACCCTGCCGAACGAATCTTCTGGCAGGGTCTTTTATTTTCTGGTAAACTGGGAATGTAAGCAGCTGACTTTTCCACGTTTTCCCGGGAAAGGGTGGAAAACCATGACGATTCCAGACGAAAAGGGGCGGTATCATGTTTGAGAGAAAGAAATCTGCCGGAAAAATCTACGCTCTCCCGATTGAGAGCATCCAGCCGTCGCCATTTCAGGCGCGGACGAATTTCAACGAGCAGGAGCTTGCGGGGCTTGCGGCTAGCATCCGGGAGAACGGCTTACTGCAGCCGATAGCCGTGCGCAAAAAAGAAGACGGCTATGAGCTGGTGGCGGGGGAGCGGCGCCTCCGCGCCTGCAAGATGGCAAAGATGCAGACCATCCCGGCCATCCTTTGCGACTATGCCGACGACAAGACGGCGGCGATGGGGCTTCTGGAAAATCTTCAGCGGGAGAATCTGAACCCCTTCGAGCAGGCGCAGGGCCTGCGGGATGTGATGGTCTTGTGGGACTGTACGCAGGCGGAGGCAGCCAAGCGGCTTGGCATGGCTCAGCCGACACTGGCCAACAAGCTGCGACTGTTGCAGCTCACCCAGGACCAGCGGCAGTTCGTGCTGGACAACGGCCTGACGGAACGCCACGCCCGGGCAGTGCTGCGTCTGCCGGAGAACCGCCGCAGTGAAGCGCTCATCACCATCGCCAAGCGGAAGATGAACGCCCGGGCTACAGACTTGTACATCGAGCAGCTGCTGAACGCAGCTGCCCCGGGACGTCACCGCATCTCAATGGTGAAGGACGTCCGCATTTTTGTGAATACCATCGACCACGCTATCCGCCTGATGACGGACAACGGTGTACCGGCAACGGCGCACCGGGAAGAGCGGGATGGGTACATTGAGTATACCGTGCGCATCCCGACGGCAGCGGCGCAGAGGTGAGGGGAGAGGGCCAGTGTTCCATGTGGAACATTGGCTCTCTTTTCGTAAAGTTGGGCAAAACGTAATACCATCGGCAAAGCCGTAAATCGGAGAAACGAGAAAAAAGCGTTAAGCGAAGCGGCTAGCTTTTTTCCGTTTCGACAACCCCTTTGGGGTCTGAAAGGGGCGAGCAGCCCCTTTCCCGTGCCCGCGCCTCGGAAAAGCGGTGCTTTTCTGGTTCTCTTTTGGCACGCAAAAGAGAACATAGCACTTGAAGGAAAATCGATATACCCCGCGCACAGGCGCGAGTACCTGCTTGAAAATGAATTTAGAAAATGTTAAATTGCCCTAAAGTTGCAAAAAGAGGATAGTGAACCTGCATTTCCTACCGTAAAATTATAAAGAACCAGTTCAAAAAGCCGCGCTGATGTGCTATACTAAGCTGTATAAGGGACCTGCTGAGGGGAAAACGGCGGGCTTCGTCCTCGAAATGTTCCATGTGGAACAAATCTTTTTCCCGGAAGGAAGCAAGTAGCGTGGCAAAAATCGTTGCTGTTGCAAACCAGAAGGGCGGCGTGGGCAAGACCACCACAGCCGTCAACCTCTCGTCCTGCGTGGCGGCGCTGGGCAAAAAAGTGCTCATCGTAGACCTCGACCCGCAGGGCAACACCACCACCGGTTATGGTATTTCCAAGCGGAGTGTAGATATTGGTACATATGAAATTCTCATCGGCGAGGCCGACGCGCGGCAGGCTGTCCGCAAGACGGAGTTTCGCACCGACGTCATCGGCTCCAACACCCGCCTCGCGGGCGCCAGCCTTGAGATGATCGACCTGCCGGGCCGCGAGAGCCGCCTGCGCAAGGCGCTGGCCCCCATCCAGAAAGATTACGACTTTATCTTCATCGACTGCCCGCCCAGCCTTGACCTGCTGACGCTGAACGGCCTGTGCGCCTGCGACAGCATCCTCATCCCGGTGCAGTGCGAGTATTATGCGCTGGAAGGTCTGTCGGAGCTTATCAGCACTCTTAAGACCGTCCGCAAGAAGTACAACCCCTATCTGGACATCGAGGGCGTGGTGTTCACCATGTTCTCTGTCCGCTATAACCTGACACTGCAGGTGGTGGAGCAGGTCAAGAAATACTTTGGAAACAAGGTGTATCAGACCACCATCCCTCGCAGCATCCGCATCTCGGAAGCTCCCAGCTATGGCCAGCCCATCAACTTCTATGAGCCGAAGGGCAAGGGCAGCGAGGCATATATGGACCTTGCCATCGAGTTCGTGAAGAGCAACCGCCCCGCCGAAGCTGTACCCAAGCGCCGCCGCGGAAAAGCTGCAGCGGAACCGGTCGAGACGATGGGGCTGGCCGATGTGAAGATGGACGGCTGAGGGAGAGAGGAGACCAATGGCAAAAGGAAGAGGAGGACTGGGCCGGGGGCTGGAAAGTCTGTTTGAGGACGCCGCCCCCAGCTTTGAGTCAGATACCAGAATCGAGACGCTGCCCCTGCGGGAGATCGAGCCAGACCCCGGCCAGCCCCGCAAGACCTTCGACGACGAGACGCTGGCAGAGCTTTCGGCCAGCATCGCCGAGCACGGTTTATTGCAGCCCATTGCGGTGCGCCCGAAGCCGTCCGGCGGCTACCTCATCGTGGCAGGCGAGCGCCGCTGGCGGGCCAGCCGGATGGCGGGCCTTACTGAGGTGCCGGTCATCGTCAAGGACGTGACCGATGAGCAGGCCATGGAGCTTGCGCTGGTGGAGAACCTGCAGCGCGAAGACCTTGACCCTGTGGAAGAGGCGGCCGGCATCCGTGAGTTGATGACCCGCTGCGATTTGACCCAGGAGCAGGCCGCCCGCAAGCTGGGCAAGAGCCGGAGCGCACTGGCCAACAGCCTGCGGCTGCTGAGCCTGCCGGAAACGGTGCTGGAACTGCTGAAAAGCGGCTTCATTACGATCGGACACGCGAAGGTCGTTTTGGGCCTGCCTACGCCGGAGCTGCAGGAGGAAGCGGCTCAGATGATAGCGGACAACCAGCTGAACGTCCGTCAGGCCGAAGCTTTGTGCAAAAAGCTGGCAAAGCCCGCAAAAGAGCCTGTGGCCGCGCCGCTGCCGAGTGCGTTGCCGGTGGAGGTGGAAGAAAGCCTCAAGCAGGCGCTGGGCAGCGAAGTCCGCGTGGCCTACCACGACGGCAAGGGCAAGCTGACCGTCCATTTCTATTCGGACGACCAGCTGAAAGCCTTTGCAAATCTGCTGGGGCAGTACAGCGTGGAGTAACCTCTCAGTCCCGCTATCGCTCGACAGCTCTCCTAATAGGAGAGCCTAAGCAGAAAAGTTATTAGAAATGCGTACCAAGGCGGGGAACACCGCCTTTGAACGGCACAGCGGGGAACGCCCCCTGTGCAAGCAATAGAGTATAAGGAGAGTTATCATGCTTGACATCAAATTTGTCCGCGAAAACCCGGATGCGGTCAAGGAAAACATCAAGAAGAAGTTTCAGGATGCAAAGCTCCCCCTCGTTGACGAAGTCATCGAGAAGGACGCCAAGTACCGCGAGTGCCTGAAGGAAGTCGAGTCCCTGAAGGCTGCCCGCAACAAGCTGAGCAAGGCCAACGGTCCTCTGTTCGGCCAGCTGAAGAAGTGCGACGACGAGACCAAGAAGGCTGAGCTGCAGGCTCAGATCGACGCCAACAACGCCGCTGTCAAGGCTGATGCCGACAAGATGGCAGAGCTGGAAGCCGAGGAGGCAAAGCTGGCTGAACGCATTCAGGAGATCATGTACACCATCCCCCAGATGATCGACCCCAGCGTACCCATCGGCCCGGACGACACCTACAACGTCGAGGCTCAGCGCTTCGGTGAGCCGGTCGTGCCTGATTTCCCCATCCCGTACCACACCGAGATCATGGAGAGCTTCGACGGCATTGATATGGACGCCGCAGGCCGCGTGGCCGGCAATGGCTTCTACTATCTGCTGGGCAACATCGCCCGCCTGCACGAGGCTGTTCTGGCCTATGCCCGCGACTTCATGATCGACAAGGGTTTCACCTATGTCATCCCTCCCTTCATGATGCACGGCAACGTGGTGCAGGGCGTCATGTCCTTCCCTGAGATGGACGCCATGATGTACAAGATCGAGGGCGAGGACCTCTACCTCATCGGCACCAGTGAGCACACCATGATTGGCCGCTTCATCGACCAGACTCTGGATGAGGCTACTCTGCCCCTGACCCTGACTTCCTACAGCCCCTGCTTCCGCAAGGAGAAGGGCGCTCACGGCATCGAGGAGCGTGGCATCTACCGCATCCACCAGTTCGAGAAGCAGGAGATGATCGTCGTCTGCCGTCCCGAGGAGAGCGCTGACTGGTACGAGAAGCTCTGGAAGAACTCCGTCGAGCTGTTCCGCAGCATGGAGATCCCTGTCCGTCAGCTGAACTGCTGCTCCGGTGACCTGGCTGACCTGAAGGTCAAGAGCTGCGACATCGAGGCATGGAGCCCCCGCCAGCAGAAATACTTCGAAGTCTGCTCCTGCTCCAACCTGGGCGATGCACAGGCCCGCCGCCTGCACATCCGCGTCAAGGGCAAGGATGGTAAGACCTATCTGGCCCACACTCTGAACAATACCTGCGTGGCTCCTCCGCGTATGCTCATCGCATTCCTCGAGAACCATCTGCAGGCCGACGGCAGTGTCACCATCCCCAAGGTCCTGCAGCCCTACATGGGCGGCCTCGAGGTCATGGTGCCTGTCCACAAGAAGTAAGCCTGCTTTCCACCATTCTCCAATAAAATGTTGAAAGTCCCCGCCATTCATACAGGATGGCGGGGGCTTTTTGCGTACAGACGTATAAAATCAGAAAGAATGAAAAAATTGAAGATTTTTTTGAAAAAGTTGTTGACAAAACGGGGGTTGTTGGATATAATAATAAAGCACTGTTCAAGTGCAACAAATAAATATGGCGGTATAGCTCAGTTGGCTAGAGCATTCGGTTCATACCCGAAGTGTCACCGGTTCAAATCCAGTTACCGCTACCACATTACAGAGTTTCGCTAAGATAAGGGGGACGGTCGTCCGCAATAGTGGATGATGAAAGTCGGAGGTTTTAGCGAAGCTCTGTATTTCTAAGGCCCGTTGGTCAAGCGGTTAAGACACGGCCCTTTCACGGCTGTAACATGGGTTCGATTCCCGTACGGGTCATAAAAAAGCTCCTCAATCTTAGGATTGAGGAGCTTTTTTAGTGTTCGGGTTCCAATCTTCAGGAATGTCTACCGTGGTTGCTGCCGCTTTGTTTGACCCGAACGGGAATCAGAGCAAAAATCACCCCCGCCCGCACCATCCGGCAGGCGGGGGTTCGTTATGCAAGGAAGCAGATGATGTCGTTTTACGGTCTCTGGCCCATGCCGCCTTCCAGCGTCAGGGTCTCGCCGGACATATACTTGAAATCCGGCATGGCCAGCTGGACGCAGACACGGCCAATCTCCGTCTCAGCGTTGCCGTAGTGGCCCATGGGGGGCATCTTGACGTTGGCCTTGAAAGCGTCAGGGTAGGCGTCCCTGAACTGCTCGAGCTTGGCCGTCCAGGCCAGCGGGCAGACCACGTTGACGTTGATGCCGTCCTTGCCCCACTCGGTGGCGGCGACGCGGGACATACCGCGGATGCCCTCCTTGGCGGCAGCATAGGCCGACTGGCCGAAGTTGCCGAAGAGGCCGGCACCGGAAGCGAAGTTGATGACGCTGCCGTGAGACTCAGCCAGATAGGGGTAGCAGGCTTTCATGTAGTAGAAAGCGGCGTAGAGGCCGGAGTAGATGGCCAAATCGAACTGCTCGGTGGTGTGCTCGGCCAGCGGCACGCCGGAGGCCGAAGCCTGTGCATTGTTGATGAGCACCTGAATGCCGCCGAAGGTATCGACAGCCTGCTTGACCACATTTGCCACAGTGGCCTCGTTGTCGCCGCCCGCGCAGACATCGGCCTGCACGGTCAGCACCTTGATGCCGTAGAGGCTTTCCAGCTCCTGCTTGGCTGCTTCCAGCTTCTTGACATTGCGGCCTGTGATGACGAGGTTCGCGCCCTCCTTGGCGTATGCGGTGGCGATGCCGTAGCCGATGGAGCCGCAGCTCCCATCCTTCAGGACAGCGCGCCCTGCGCCGGTAATGATGGCGGTTTTACCAGTTAAAAAGCCCATAAGTTGCAACCTCCTGTTTCGATGTCCCTCGGTGTTCTGCCGGGGGTTGTTCTATAGCTCGAGTATATCAGAAAATCGGAAAATTGTAAAATAGCGCTTTTGAATCGTTTTTTCTTTGCTTGAGGAATGGCGCAGACGCTCACTCGCGGTATTTTTTCATCATTTCCTTTTGCAAAAAAATACGGCCCTGCCAGGATGCATTTCAGCGTCCCGGCAGGGCCGTGCTTTTGTTTTTCAGTGCTGGTGGAGATACGTCAGAATATCTTCCGGCTTTGCGGCCAGAGCATCGGCACCGGCGGCGGTCAGCTCTGCTTCGCCCCGGAAGCCCCAGAGAGCGCCCAGAGCGGGCAGACCGGCATTGTGTCCCGTAAGGATGTCTACGTCGCTGTCGCCCACGAAAAGGGTGCTCTGCGGGTCTGCGCCGAGGTCAGCCATCAGAGAGTAGACGCCAGCCGGGTCGGGTTTGGTGGGAACACCGGGGCGGCTGCCCCGCACCAGCGAAAAGCTGTCCGGGCCGAAGTAGTGCTCGATGATCTTTCCACAAAAAGCGTCCGCTTTGTTGGAAAAGACGGCGGTCTGAACGCCCTCGGCCTTCAACGCGGCCAGCAGTTCCAGGATGCCGGGATAGGGGGCCGTTTTGTCTTCCTTGTGGGCGTCATACCGGGCCGAGAACTCGGCCAGCGTGGCGGCAAGCTGTTCGGGCGTCCGGGCGTTTTCCGGGGAAAAGCGCTCCACCAGCTTCGGGATGCCGTTGCCCACGAAGTGCTTGTAGGTCTCTACTGGAAAGGTCGGCCAGCCGTGCTGGGTGCAGACCCAGTTGGCCGCGTCGGCCAGGTCGTCGATGGTGTTCAGTAAGGTGCCGTCCAAATCGAAGAGAATGGTTTTTATCATGAGAATCAGACTTCCTTTTGTTTTATGTTTTCTGCTCCAAAGCGTTGAGACAGGGCGCAGCGTCCCGCACGGGGATGCTGCGCACCTTGAGCCGCACCTGCCCGGGCAGAGCCAGCGTCAGCGTCATGCGCTGATAACGTGCCGCCCAGGGCGATTGGAAGGTGCTCAGGCAGACATCCGGGTGGAACACACAGATGCAGTGGAGATAAACACCCTTCTGCCGCCGCAGGGTGAACCGGCCCTCCCGGAGCCAGATGCCCTCTTTCAGCCAGCCCATCAGCCCTCCCGCCAGAAAGACGGCAAATACCGCTGTCGGGATGAGCAATGTCCCCGTGAGGGCAGGCAGAACGCTGCGGGAGGCCAGCACCAGCAGCAGGCACAGCCCGAACGGGATGCCGGCAGGCGCAAAGAAAACGGCGCTGCGGTGGGTGAGGTCGTGCCGGGTGTCGGGCGGCATCCGGAACTCGGGCAGCAGCTCCCGGAACAGCTCTTCCTGCCCGGAGCGGTAGACGAAAAGCGGCAGTTCCGGGCGGCAGCTGCCTGCCACCACGAATACCGGCCAGCGCTTCATGAGCCGGGCGATGGGGGAGACGCGGACGTCCGCGTAGCTTATCTCACTGCTCCGCACCCGAAACTCGAACCGGGACAGCCAGCCGCCCCGGCTGCCCAGCTGGTCGGCAGTGTGCCAGACCGTATAATGGACGGTCTGGACAAAACTGCGGGCCAGACTGATGCCGAAGAGCGACCCGGTCAGCACCAGCATCCACGCCGCACCGGCGGGCAGCCAGTGGGCCGCGAACCGGACGAGGACGTTCAGCCGGGAGAGGGCTACCGCCTCGGCGGTGAGGGGAAATGGCCGGCTCTGCCGGATGGCCAAATAGGTCAGCGCCAGTGTGGACAGACCGTTGGCACCCAAAACCACCAGCGCGGCCCGCTCGCCCCCGGCAGGGCGGTGGCAGACCGGGTCCCGGACAGGCATCAGGCGGTCAGCAAGCTCCTGCGCGTCTTCTTTGTGCAAATAAAGGGTGACGGCTCGCTTGGCAGGCTGGCCCACCGGGTAGAGCACCACCCGGCTGGCCCCGAGCAGCCGAAAGAAAAGCGGCCGCTCAATGGTCAGTGCGGCCAGAGCTTCGCCCCGGATGATGCGCTCCCGCTTGGAGATGAACGCCCACCGCAGCCGGAGCACACCGGCCTCATCCAGCGCCCAGCTGCTGGCTTCCAGCAGGATGGAGCTGGCCCCGCAGAGGAAGAGCAGAAGCGCGGCGTCCTGCCGCAGAGCTGTGAGCAGAGCGTTCAGGCTGAACTCCAGCAAGGCATTCGCCAGCGGCAGCAGGCAGACGACGACCGTCTTGCGCAGAAAGTGGAGGGCGGCGAGGGGATGGTAATGCCGTTGTCGGGTCATGGTGCATCCTCCGCCAGAATGTGGGCCAGAAGCCCGGCCTGCTGAGCCGGGATGGCGGGCAGAAAGAGCTTCGCACCCGGGGCCGCCACGATGAGCAGCGAGACGCCGCCCAGCCGCAGCAGGGGTGTCCGGAGCAGCCGGACGCTGGTAACGGCCCGGCGGGGAAGCACCTGACGCACCGGCAGCGCAACGCCGGAGTAGACCGTTACGGTCCGTTCCCCCAGCACAGCAGCGAAGCTGCAGGCCCGCGCCCAGAGGCAGTAGACCAGAAAGCCCCAGAGCAGGCAGAAACCCGCTCCGGCGACAATGCTCTGCCAGAACACGAAAGGCGCAGCGAACAGCCCCGGCACCGCCGCCCAGACGCAGAGGACGGCCCGGCCAGTGGGCGGGATGATGACGGCGGTGCGCCGCAGCTCCTGCTCCGTCACTTATCGCTGAGGCCCCAGGCCTCGGTCAGCTCGTGCAGGCTGTCGTCACGGGTCAGGCAGAGGATGTGGTCCCAGGGCAGCAGGATCGTGCTGCCGTGGGGGATGATGAACTCGGTGTCGCGGGTGATGCTGATCAGGATGGTGTCGCCCGGGATGGGGATGTCCATGATGGCCTTGCCCGCGTAGAGGAAATTCTCGGGCAGCAAAATTTCATTCAGGCTGGCCGTGCCGCCGCCCAGAGAGAGGAGCTGGCGGATGGTATCCGTCTCGATCTCCCGCTCGAGAATGTGGCTCAGGTTGTCGGTGCCGCAGACCACGGTGTCCACGCCGAGGGTGTGGAGCAGTTCGCGGTTTTTGGGGTTGGAGGCCCGGGCCACGGTGCGGTCTACGCCGAACTCCCGCTTGGCGATCTGGCAGGCCACGAGGTTGTCTTCGTCAGAGCCGGTCACAGCCACAAAGGCGTCGCAGCTGGCAACGTCGGCGGTGCGCAGAGTGTCCACGCTGATGGAGTCGCCGCAGATGACCGGGATGTCCAGCGTATCGGCCAGCATCCGGCACTGGCTCTCCACTGGCTCGATGATGACGATTTCGTGGCGGTTGGCCAGCAGGCTCTGAGCCAGATACCGGCCCACACGCCCGCCGCCGGCAATACAAACTTTCATAATACTACCTCATTATACAAATGGTATCGGTTATTTGGCGAGAGAACGGAACACGGCCTGCTCGGTGAGGACGGTGGGGCAGATGGTGTCCAGTTCGTAAGCCTTGTGGTAGAGTACCTGCAGGTGGGGGTCGGAGACGCGGCAGATGACCTTTTCGCGCTGAAAGAGGCTCTTGGCGATCTGCGCGGCCATCAGGTTGAGGGAGTCGTCCTCGCTGACGGCGGCCACGGCGTCGCAGTTCTCGATGCCTCCCTGACGCAGTACATCGGGGTCGGTGGGGTCGCCCACAAGGGCGTTGCCGCTGAAGGTGTAGTCGTCGAAGGCGTCCAGACGCTTGAGCTGTTCGGAGTCCTTTTCGATGATGGAGATGTCGTGGCCGATGCGCTCCAGGTCCCGCACCAGCGATGCGCCCACCTGGTCGCAGCCGATTACAAGAATGTTCATGAAATTACCTCGCTGTAATATATATTGAACTTTGTCTCCGATAAATCTACATCCCAGTATAGCATATTTTCCCCCGCAGATAAATAGAAAAGCTGTAGGGGACTCCAGAGATAAAATTTTTGAATTCCTGGTGCGCAGAGAGTCGGAATATGGTATACTGAAACGGTATGACGATAAGAATCACAAAAGCCCGTGCGCCCGGCGTGCGGCAGGAGGAGTGCTTATATGTTTCTTGAGATCATCAAAGCGATCTTGATGGGCATCGTGGAGGGCATCACCGAGTGGCTGCCCATCTCGTCCACAGGCCATATGATCTTGCTGGAACAGGTGGTAAAGTTCAACGCCAGCGAAGAGTTCATGTCCATGTTCCGCGTGGTCATCCAGCTGGGTGCCATCCTTGCAGTGGTGGTGCTGTTCTGGGGCAAGCTGTGGCCCTTCGGCCTGCGGCATGGCCGCGTCATCTCCAAGCCCAGCGTCTGGCAGCTCTGGTTCAAGGTGGTCGCCGCCACCCTGCCGGTGCTGGTCATCAGCCCGCTGGACGACTGGATGGAGGCTCACTTCTACAACTACATCACCGTGGCCGCAATGCTCATCCTCTACGGTGTGCTGTTCCTCGTGGTGGAGAGCCGCCGCACTGCGCCCCACGTCACCCATCTGGAACAGATCACTTACCGTGACGCCCTCATCATCGGCGTCTGGCAGATGCTGGCCATCATCCCCGGCACCTCCCGTTCCGGCGCGACCATCGTGGGCGGCCTGCTGCTGGGCCTCTCCCGTGCTTGCGTGGCGGAGTTCACCTTCTACCTCGCCATCCCGGTCATGGCGGGTGCATCCCTGCTCAAGGTGCTCAAATTCGCCGTCTCCGGTGTCGCCATCACCGGCACCGAGGTGGCTGTGCTGGCGGTGGGCTGCGTGGTGGCCTTCGTGGTCAGCCTGGCGGCTATCCGCTTCCTGATGGATTACGTCAAGCGCCACAATTTCACCTTCTTCGGCATCTACCGCATCGCCCTCGGCCTTGTGGTGCTGGCCGTGGCAGTGGTGTCTGCAATGGTGTAAAATCGAACTCAGATCTTCTGAGCCTCTCGCCCCGGCGAGGGGCTTTTCTTGCGCCTGCCCCTGCGTCGTGCTATAATGCTTTCAGAGAGTATGAGCGCGGTGGATACGCGCCGCAAAGTCGAAAACGTCAAAGAAAACAGGAGGAAAAGCCGATGGAAGCATCGACCGTCTACTATACCGATTTCCGCTGTCCCGTGGGTACCAGCCTCACCGATAAGCTGCGCCGCCTGTGCATCGCGGCAGGCATCAAGAACATCGACATGGAGGGAAAGTTCGTCGCCATCAAGATGCATTTCGGCGAGCTGGGCAACCTGGCCTATCTGCGCCCCAACTACGCCAAGGTGGTGGCCGACCTGTGCAAGGAGCAGGGCGGTATGCCCTTCCTGACCGACTGCAACACCCTGTACCCTGGCAGCCGCAAGAACGCCCTCGAGCATCTGACCTGCGCCCAGCTGAACGGTTTCTGGCCCATGACCACCGGCTGTCAGGTCATTATCGCCGACGGTCTGCGCGGCACCGATGAAGTCGAAGTGCCTGTGCCGAACGGCGAATACTGCAAGACCGCTAAAATCGGCCGCGCCATCATGGACGCCGACATCTTCATCAGCCTGAGCCATTTCAAGGGCCACGAGTCCACCGGCTTCGGCGGTGCCATCAAGAACATCGGCATGGGCTGCGGCTCCCGCGCCGGCAAGATGGAGCAGCACGCCTCCGGCCACCCGGCGGTGCAGGAAGACCTCTGCCGCGGCTGCCACCGCTGCGCCAAGGAGTGCGGCTCCGACGCCATCAGCTACAACGAGAAGAACAAGGCCGTCATCGACCAGGACAAGTGCAAGGGCTGCGGCCGCTGCATCGGTGCCTGCAACTTCGACGCCATCTATGCCCTGTGCGACAGCGCCAACGAGATGCTGGACCGCAAGATGGCCGAGTATGCCGCTGCCGTCTGCCATGACCGCCCGACCTTCCACATCAGCCTTGTGCAGGACATCAGCCCCAACTGCGACTGCCACGGCGAGAACGACGCGCCCATCCTGCCGGACATCGGCATGTTTGCCTCCTTCGACCCGGTGGCCCTCGACCAGGCTTGTGCTGACGCCTGCCTGAACGCCGCTCCGCTGCCCAACAGCCAGCTGGGCCAGAACCTCGCCACCCCGGGCTGGAACTGCCACCACGACAACTTCAAGGACTCTAACCCCAACATCGAGTGGAAAGCCACCCTCGAGCATGCCGAGAAGGTCGGCATGGGTACCCGCGCCTACACCCTCAAGAAAGTCTGATCCCGATAAAACAAAGGCCGGACGCCTTTCCGCTTTGATGCGGGAGGCGTCCGGCCTTTTCTCTGTGATTTAATACTCGCCCTTTGCCTCCGGCACGAGGGGGTCAACGACATCCTCAAGGGCGTTCCAGTCCTTCTCAGAGAAGGTCAGCTTCTTGGCGTCGAGGCCCACGTCCTCCAGACGGCCTGCCATGGCGTCCTTGTCTTCCAGCAGGGCAGCGGCATCGTCCTTTATCATGGGCCATGCCTCGGCAAAGCCCTCCTGCTCCGAGTCGGAGAGGTTGTCGTACCACTGGGTGTAGGCGTCCTCAATGGCCGTGTCCGTGCGGGCAGAGAGGTTTGCCTCGTCGGCCCAGACCAGCAGGGTGGCTGCGGCCTGCACGCTCTTGAGGGAGCAGCCGGACACACCGGGACCCCAGCCGAGGCTGGGCTCAAAGGCGGCTGCAGTGCCATCTACGCTGAACAGTGAGTTCTCGTCGAAATCTTTGTTGAACAGCCCGGAGGTGTCGGCCTGCGCGGTGCTGCTGGGGGCGCTCTCGCTGCTGACGCTGGACGGCTCAGAAGCCGAAGAGCTTGCGTGGGAGGCGTCGCCGTTTGTATTGGAGCAGCCTGCCAGCAGGCCGCACAGCAGAGCAGCACTCACAAGGAGCGAAAGAATGTGCTTTTGAGTCATAGGGGATGTCCTCCTTCTATCTGCGCCCGGCCTGCAGGCCGGGGAAAATATCTCTCTGAGACTAGTATACTGTTCTGCCGCGCGGTTGTCAATCGGCCTTGTCACGAACAAATTTTAAGGGGCCGTGCAGTGGGGCCGGATTGACCTTTCCGGCGCAGCGGGCTATAATAAAGGGTACATGAATCGTTAAAATACCAAGGAGAAAATAACCATGAAGAATGCATCTTTTTCGATAGAGGAGCTTTTCCGTTTTCTGGACGCCGGCGTCAGTGCTTTCCACTCCACGGCTGCTGCGTCCGCCATTCTGGAAGCCGAGGGCTATGTGAACTGCCCCGAGAGCGCCGCGTGGGAGCTGGCCCCCGGCGGCAAGTATTACACCACCCGCAACGGCTCTGCCGTGCTGGCATGGCGTATGCCCAAGGGTGAGCTGACCGGCTGGCACGCAGCCGCCAGCCACAGCGACTCGCCCACCTGGCGCATCAAGCAGTTCGACACGGAGGACAAGGTCTTCGCCAAGGCCGAGGTCGAGGGCTACGGCGGCATGATCATGCCCTCCTGGCTCGACCGTCCGCTGACCGTGGCAGGCCGTCTGCTGGTGCGCACCGAGAGCGGCATCGAGAGTCGTCTGGTCTGCCCCGACCGTGCGCTGGCCTGCATCCCCAACCTCTGCATCCACTTCAGCCGCGACCTGAACAACGGCATGAAGTATAACCCGCAGGTCGATCTGCAGCCCATCTTCGGCAGCAAGGGCGGAAACCTGAAAGAGGTCCTGGCCGCGGAGGCCGGCGTGAAGGCCGAGGACATCCTCGACGCTGACCTTGTCCTCGCCACCCGTGAGAAGGCTGTCCGCATGGGCCTGAACGGCGAGTATTTCATGTCCGGCCGCATCGACGACCTCGAGTGCGCCTACACCACTCTGTGGGGCTTTCTGCAGGGCCGCGGCGAAGAGGAAGGCCGCGGAGACATCTGGGTCATGTTCGACAACGAAGAGGTCGGATCTTCCAGCCGTCAGGGCGCGCAGGGTACCCTCATGGCCGACGTGCTGGCCCGCATCGAGGAGAGCATGGGCGTCAGCAGGGAGCAGAGCATCCGCGCCCGCACCAACTCTCTGGTGCTGAGCGCCGACAACGGCCACGCCACCCATCCCAACCACCCCGAAAAGAGCGACCCCGCCAACCCCATCGTGATGGGCGGCGGCGTCCTGCTGAAGTATAATGCCCGCCAGACCTACACCACCAGCGGATTCACCGGCGCAGCCTTCACCGCCATCTGCAAGAAGGCCGGTGTGCCGGTGCAGGTGTTCGCAAACCGCGCCGATGTGCCGGGCGGCTCCACGCTGGGCAATCTGCTGGGCCATCAGATCCTGATGCCTATGGTGGACATCGGTCTGGGTCAGCTGGCCATGCACTCCGCCATGGAGACGGCAAGCTGCGCTGACGCCGAGTACATGGCAAAGGCCGTGGCGGAGTATTACAACACCCCCATCTTCCAGCCGAAGGACGGGGAGTGGAAGCTGGGCCTGTGAGCGCTGTCGTCGGGCGGTTCGCCCCCAGCCCCAGCGGGCGGCTCCATCTGGGCAACCTCGCGTGCAGCCTCCTTGCATGGCTGAGCGCCAGGAGCCGGGGCGGGCGGATCGTTCTCCGCATCGAGGACCTGGACGCGGAGCGCTGCCCCCGCAAGTACGCCGACCAGCTGGAAGAAGACCTTGGGTGGCTGGGCCTTTTCTGGGATGAGGGCGGCAGCAAGGGCGGCCCCCATGAGCCATATTACCAGAGCGAGTGCAGCGGCATCTACACCGAGAGCTGCAAAAAGCTGGAAGCCATGGGGCTTGTCTATCCCTGCTTCTGCTCCCGCAGCCAGCTCCATGCCGCCAGTGCGCCCCACACCTCGGACGGCAACGTCGTCTATCCCGGCACCTGCCGGGGGCTGACAGCCGAAGAGATCGCCGAAAAGCGGAAAAAGAAAGCTCCGGCCTACCGCCTCATGGTGCCGGACGAGAACATCACCTTCACCGACGGCTGCATGGGCGAACATACAGAAAACCTTCTGCGCGACTGCGGTGACTTTTACCTCCGCCGCGCCGACGGCGTATTTGCGTATCAGCTGGCCGTCGTGGTGGACGACGCCCGGATGGGCGTCACCGAAGTCGTGCGCGGGGCCGACCTGCTTTCCTCTACGGCGCGGCAGCTCTATCTGTACCGGCTTCTGGACCTGCCTGCACCGAAGTTCGCCCACTGCCCGCTGCTGCTGGCGTCGGACGGGCGGCGGCTCTCCAAGCGGGACGGCGACCAGAGCCTTGAGAACCTTCGCGCCCGTTATACGGCCGAGGACATCGTGGGCCGTCTGGCCTATGCCTACGGCTTGCAGGAAGAGCCTGCACCTCGGACGCCGGAAAGCCTCATCAAAGACTTTTCGTGGGATAAGGTGCCGAAGAAAGACATCTGTCTGCCGGAAGGATTATTTGAATAACTGAAAAAGACCTTCAAGTTTTCATGAAGAGAACTTGAAGGTCTTTTCTGCTTTCAGAAAGGGGTACGTTATCAGAGCCGCTGCGGAATGCGGCGCATCTCTCCCGAGCGCTCGAGGCTGCTGGCGGCAGCGTCCAGCGCAAAGGCCAGCGCTGCGCCCAGCACCACGTCGATGCAGCTGTGCTGCTTGAGCAGCATGGTGGACAGGATGATGGCCACGCCCAGAACATTCGCGGCAGGCCGCATCCAGCGGCGGCCCGGCTCGTCGAAGCAGCGGCTCCGGCGGTAGCCTATCATCAACGTCACCGTGTTGAGGACGTGGATGGACGGGCAGACATTCTTGGAGCTGTCAACGGCATAGAGCATCCGCACCAGACGGGCGAAGATGTCGCTGCCATACACCCGGTAGGGCCGCAGAGCAAGCCCTGTGGGCAGAAGGACATAACAGCTCAGCGCGATGGTCATACCGGCGAAGAGGCACAGGCAGACCCGCCAGAAGTCGCTGCGCTCGCCGTGCCGCAGCAGATAGAACAGGGTAAAGGGAATCCACGCGAACCATGCAAAATAGGGGACGATGGCGTACTTGCAGAAGGGGATGACATCGTCCAGCTGGCAGTGTACCCAGATGGCAGGGACGGTGATATTCACCTCGAGCCAGTGGAACGCGGTCAGATAAAATACAGTATAAAGAGCCATGAAAGAGATGGGATGGCGTGCGATCCAGCTGCGCATCAGTAACACTTCCTTTTAGGGGCAGTATTCCATTTCGCCCCGGCTTCATAGCATTATACGCCCCAATCATGAACAAAACAAGACAAAAATCTGACAATCTTACAAAAACAGCCTGCGAAAAACTGTGCAGATAGTCGAGCTGTTTTTGCGCTGCAAACAAAAACAAGCCGCTGCCAACTGGCAGCGGCTTGTTGCTTGAAGTTCAAGCAATGCCGTTCGGAATGGGTAAGTTCAGACGGCGGCGAAACTCAGATGAGTACGCTGGGCTGTTATGCATTCTTTGCAGCGTGCTTCTTGGTCGCATGGAGGAAGATAGCCAGCATTGCGATGGCAAAGATGACGCCGACGGGATATGCAACAGCGGTGTTGTAGATGGTAGCGCCCTCAGCGGTCTTGCTGTTGAGGATGCTGCCAAGGCACTCAGGAGCCAGAATGAAGTAAGTAGAAGAAACTGCGCTCATGAAGGTAGCAGGCACAGCGGTGATCCAGTAGTTCTTCTTCTCCTGGAAGAGGTACATGGAAGCTGCCCACAGGACGATCATAGCCAGAGTCTGGTTGGTCCAGCTGAAGTAGCGCCAGATAACGGTGTAGTTGATGAAGCCCAGTGCATTGCCGATGCCCAGGAAAGTGCCGACGCCCAGAACGGGGATGCAGAGCTTCAGGCGGTTTGCGTAGCTGTCCTGATCGATCTTGAACCAGTCGGCCAGGGTCAGACGAGCGGAACGGAATGCGGTATCGCCAGAGGTGATGGGGCAGACGACGACGCCGATCATAGCCAGTGCGATGCCCACACCGCCCATGGTCTTGGAGCAGACGTCGTAGATAGCAGCGGACTGGCCCTCAGCCAGAGCAGCTGCCAGACCGGTGTTCAGACCGCCGGTGATCTCGTACAGGGAGCAGCCAGCTGCGGCCCAGATCAGAGCGATGATGCCCTCGCAGACCATTGCGCCGTAGAAGACGAAGTGGCCCTGCTTCTCACTCTTCATGCAGCGAGCCATCAGAGGCGACTGAGTGGAGTGGAAACCGGAGATAGCGCCGCAGGCGACGGTGATGAACATGAAGCTCCAGATAGGAGTTCCGGAGGGATGCATGCTGCCGAAGTGCTGCCAGATCTCGGGGATGGTGTAGGCGGGGTTGGTGAAGATGCCAAAGATAACGCCGACGGCCATGATGATCAGGCAGATGCCGAAGATGGGGTAGATCTTACCGATGACGGCGTCGATGGAGATGAAGGTCGCAATGAAGTAGTAGACCAGAATGATGATCAGCCAGAACAGGGTAGTGGTCAGAACACCGGACATACCGCTGTTCTTGCACAGGGTGACGATCAGGCCGGCAGGGCCGACTGCAAACACGGTACCGACCATGATCAGCAGCACGACGGAGAACACACGCATGACGTTCTGCATCACAGGGCCGAGGTATTTGCCGGTGATCTCTGCGATAGAGCCGCCGTCATTACGCTCGCTCATCATGCCGGAGAAGTAGTCGTGGACACCACCTGCAAAGATGGTACCGAAGGTGATCCACAGGAACACCACAGGGCCCCACAGAGCACCCTGCAGTGCGCCGAAGATGGGGCCAAGGCCCGCGATGTTCAGCAGCTGGACCAGAAACAGCTTCCACTGGGGCATCACGACGTAGTCAACACCGTCGTTGATGCGGACAGCGGGAGTTTCACGGTCATCGGGTCCGAACGTGTTGTCAACGATCTTGCCGTAGACGAAGTAACCGCCGATCAGGATCGCTAAACAGAGTAAGAAACTAATCATACCAGAAACCTCCTTTTTGATTTCTGCAGCCGACCCCATTCTGCCGACTGCCAAAATCATCCTTGGCCTTATGTTAACACATTCTTCATAAAATGAATAATATGCTTCTGGTATGGGCCATATATCAAAAAATATATGGCACGGCACCCTGTTTGTGGGATGCCTGGCCATATTTTAACGAAGATACGATTGAATTTCAAGGCTGTTTCTCTTTGAAACGATTCCGGAAATGTCCAGAGGGCAGTTTGCCGAAAATTCTTGCGCGTTTTTGTGCAGAGTGCTGAGGCGAGGCACTTTTTTACCTTTTTCCGTGGCTTTTTCGCATAAAATGGCGAGAGCTGAAAAACGTCCTCATTTTACCGTGAGGGCGGCTTCCCGGTGGAGCAGGTCGATGAATGCCTGTTCTTCGGACCGGAGCGCGCCGTGGTCGGGGTAGACCAGCACGTCCCGCATGACCTGACGCTGGGCGGGGCATTTTTTGAGCACCAGATGGAACTGGTCCAGCGCCCGCTGGGGCATGGGGGAGGCCCACATATAAGCTGAGGGCAGCTGCTGCAAGATAGAAAGCTGGCTGCACCGCTCGTAGACATGGATGCGGCGGCTGTCGTTGACGTGCCAGCGCACGCCGTCGCCGCCGTCTTCGCCGGGGAGCTGGAAGTCGTCGTGCATGATCTCCATATAATGGTTCAGCTCCGAGAGGTCTTTCACCTCGTGCTTGGCCAGCGGGCCGTCCCGGTTGGTGAGCAGGCGGTACTCGAACTCCATCACAGGCTCCATTTTCAGGCCCCGGCGGGCGCAGTAGTGGATGTAGTGGTCGTCGTCCTCGGCGGCATACCGCAGCAGCGCCAGGTGATAACCCCGGCGCAGCACGAAGTCCAGCGCCTCCATGGAGCCGCCCTCCCGGATGTGGATGCGGAGCTGGTCGGCCCCGGCGGCTTCTTTCAGGAAATCCACCGCCGCATAGGAGGCGTAGGTGGCGTGGGGGATCATCACCCGCAGCTCGGAGCAGCGCTCCCGGGCGTGGTGGGCATCTTCGGTCAGGCGGTCTACCTCTTCCAGCACCCGCGCGGCCTGCTCGATGAACCGCCGCCCCTGCTCGGTGGGGATCATGCCGGTGGACGAGCGCTCAAAGATGCGCAGGCCGTATTCCTCTTCCAGATTTTTCAGCGCTTTGCTGACGTTGGGCTGGGCGGCGTAGAGCTGCTTTGCCGCAGCGCTCACCGAGCCCCATTTCTTAATGGCAACGAGATAACGCAGTTCTGTGATGTTCAAAGCTCTTCTCCCCCGGTCAATGCAGATTCTCCTTTATTTTATCAGCCCGGCGGCAGGCGTGTCAAGCCGCGGTTGACGCCTCGGAGAGCGGGGCTTATAATAAAGAAAAACGCCCCGCTCAAAAGCAGGGCAGGAGGTGGAAGCTATGGAGCGTTACCGCGTTGTGCGCATCGAAGAGCAGATGTACGGCTGCGAAGAGCTGCCCGAAGGGGCCGAGGTCTGCTGTGATGTGACGGTAGAGGCAGCGGACGGCATCCGGAAGACCCTGTCCTGCCCCGACGCCGAGCTGACACGGCAGGGCATCGACGAGGGAGACACCGTGCTCTGGGACGGTATGGCCCTGCGCAAAGCCTGAATTTGGAAAAGAGCTGGAAAAGGAGAGGAACATCATGAAAAAAATCGAGACTTCTGCCCTCATCGGCCTGGGTGCGCTGGGCATCCTCTTTGGCCGGAAGATGCCCGGCGTGAAGGTCATTGCGGACGCGGAGCGCGTTGCCCGCTACTCGGCCCAGCCGGTGGTCTGCAACGGCAAAGAGTGCCATTTCGACTATGTTACGCCGGAGCAGGGCCAGCCGGTTGACCTGATCCTCGTGGCCGTCAAGGCCACTGTGCTTGAGCAGGCCATCAAGGACATCGAAAAGTTCGTCGGCCCCGACACCATCATCATCAGCGTGCTCAACGGCATCACCAGTGAGAATGACATCGAGGCTGTCTATCCCGGCCACTGCCTGTGGAGCGTCGCCATCGGGATGGACGCTACCCGGGTGGGCCGCAGCCTGACGTTCGGTGCCGAAGGCCGCATCCAGTTCGGCGAGAAGGGCGGCGAGATGACCGACCGCGTAAAAGCGGTGGATGAGTACCTCACCGCCTGCGGCATCGCCAGCGAGCCCTGCAATGACATCCTCTTCAAGCAGTGGAGCAAGCTGATGGTCAACGACGGCCTCAATCAGGCGGCCGCTGCTTTTGACCTGCCCTACGGCGGCCTGACCAAGCCCGGCCCGGCCTATGATAAGATGCTCGAGGCTATGCAGGAAGTCATTGATTTGTCGGTGCTGGAGGGCGTCAATCTGCCTGCCGACAACCACAAAGCCTTCCTCGAATCCATGGCCCCCACCTTCAAGCCTGACGGAATGCCCAGTATGCGGCAGGATGTCCTCGCCAAGCGCCCCACCGAGGTGGAGCAGTTTGCAGGTGTCGTCCGCCGTCTGGCCCAAAAGCACGGGATGCCCACTCCGGCCAACGATTTCTTCTATGAGAAGATCCGGGAGATCGAGGCCAATTACAATAAATAAGGAGACACCATGCACAGCATTTATTTTGCCCGCCACGGCGAGACGGTCTGGAACGTGGAGAATAAGATCTGCGGCATGACCGACAGCCCCCTCACCGAAAAAGGCCGTCAGCAGGCCCGGGAGCTGGGCCGGAAGGTCAAGGAAAGCGGCGTCCACATCGACGAGATATTGTATTCACCCCTGAGCCGCGCCGCCGACACCGCAAAGGCCGTGGCCGAAGCCACCGGCCTGCCCGCCCGCTGTGAGCCCCGCCTGCGGGAGCAGTGCTTTGGCAAATACGAAGGCACGCCCCGGGACGGCGCAGAGTTTCGCATCTCCAAGACTCATTTTGCCGACCGCTACGATGGCGGCGAGAGCATGATGCAGCTGGCCCAGCGCATTTATAATCTGCTGGACGAGCTGCGGCAGGACGAGGACAAGACCTATCTTCTCGTGGCCCACAACGGCATCGCCCGTGTGGTGGAGTCCTATTTCCACGACATGACCAACGAGGAGTATTCCGCCGCCGGCATCAAAAACTGTGAGTTGGTGGAATACCGGTTCGAATAACAGCAAAAGGCCGTCGGGAGATCCCGACGGCCTTTCTTTTCAACAGGATACTTTGCGATAGTGGAAAACTTTGTCCTTGGTGATGAACATCAGTACCGTGACGCAGAGCGCACCGGCTTCGGCTGCCGTGACGGCCAGCCAGACGCCCTCGATGCCCAGAACCATGGGCAGGAAGATGAGGGCCAGCAGCTGGAACAGCAAAGTGCGCAGGAAGGAGATGAGCGCACTGGTCACGCCGTCGCCCAGAGCAGTGAAGAAGGAGGAGCCGTAGACATTGAAGCCCATGAGGAAGAAGTTCAGGGCGTAGACGCGGAAGGCGTGGCTGGTCAGTGCCAGCAGCTCGGCGTCGTAGCCCACAAAGATGCGGGCCACATAGGGGATGACCAGCATGGAGAGGGCCGTCATAACGACGGCGATGACGCCGATGAGGCGAAGGCTCTTGGAGTAAAGGTTGTTCAGCTCGGCGTGGTTGCGTGCGCCGTAGTGGTAGCTGACGATGGGGGCGCTGCCGACGGCATAGCCCACGAAGACGGCCACAAACAGGAACGCCGCATACATGATGACGCCATAAGCCGCGACACCGTTTTCACCGGCAAAGCGGAGGAGCTGGTAATTGTAAAGAATGTTGACCAGCGACATGGAAAGGTTGGTCATCAGCTCGGAAGAGCCGTTGATGCAGGCGCTGCGGATGACGCCGCCGTTCCACTGGGCGCGGCCCAGATGGATAGAGCTGGTGGAGCACTTATTAAGAAAGTAGAACACTGGCAGCACGCCGCCCACGGCCTGGCTGATGAAGGTGGCGATGGCTGCGCCCTCCACGCCGCCGTGGAGCATACCCACCAGCACGACGTCCAATACCATGTTGGTGACGCCCGCCGCCACCGTGAAGGCGAAGCCCAGATGGGGCTTTTCGGCGGTGACGAAGAAGCTCTGGAACATATTCTGCAAAATGAAGAAGGGCAGGGACAGCATCAGGAGGCGGCCATACCGGACGGCATAATCCAGCATCTCGCCCTCTGCGCCCAGCAGCGCCGCCGCCGGGCGGACGATGAGAACGCCGACAGCGGAGAGAACGATGCCCGCGAGGAGGCCCGTCCAGACGAAGAGGCTGAAATAGCGGTCGGCCTTTTCCCGGTCGCCCTCGCCCAGCGTGATGCCCACGATGGCGCTGCCGCCGGTGCCAAGCATGAAGCCTACCGAGCCGACCAGCATCGGCACGGGCATGATAAGGTTGACCGCTGCAAAAGCCGTTTTGCCCACAAAGTTCGAGACGCACAGGCCGTCCACGATGCCGTAGATGGAGGTGAACAGCATGGTGCCGACGCAGGGCAGCACGAACCGCAAAAGGCGGCTGTAATCAAAGTGGTCGGATAACTGTATTTTTTGCTTTGACATGGATACTCCTTGTTACATCCCGGGCCGCCAGCCGGTGCAGTAGCGGGCATAATCCCGGTCTGCCTGCTTGACGTAGAGCACCAGCTCCTCGCCGCCGTCCTTTTTGGTGCGCTGACGCACCTTGGTGGGCAGGTTCTGGCGGTGGAGCAGTTCGATCTCGTCGTTCAGCTCTTCTTCGGTGTCAAAGGTGTCCAGCTCGGTCCAGTGGGTGGCAAAGAGCCAGAATTTTACAAGATGTTCGTTCAAGATCCAATTTCCTCCGATGCATTCAGACGGTAAAAGGGCGCGATGGCGTTCACGTCGCCGTGGCGCACGATGGAATAGGTGATGTCACAGTAGGGCTGGATGGCGGTGCTCTTCTCGACGGTGGAGATGAGCAGGACCTGCAGCTGCATCCGGCGGAACAGCTCCATCATGGGGCGGATGCGGTCGCTGGTCATCTTGCTGAACGCTTCGTCCAGCAGCACCAGACGGATGCTGTTCTCGCTCTTCTGATAGATCTGGAGCAGCGACGCGCAGATAGCTACATAGAAGGGGGCCTGATTCTCGCCGCCGGAGGAATCGCGGCTGACGCGGGAAAGGGAAGCCTGCTGGCCGGAGACGGTGTTGGTCACTTTGATGTCGTAGTCGAGGTAGGTGCGGTAGTCTACATAATCCGAAAGGGTGACATTCTCGGGGCGGCGGCCTTCCTGCCGGGCGCGGGTGTTCTCGTCCACATCGGCCATGATCTTTTCCATCAGCTCGTCCACCTGACGCTCATAGAGGGGGTCGGCGGTGGCGGCGAGGTTGTCCAGAGAGTCGCCGTCGGTCATCTGTTGGTTTCCCTTGTCCACGATGACCTGATAGAATGCGGCCAGCTGGGGGTCGCGGCTGGGGCCAAGCTCGAAGCGGTAGACCTCTTCGCCGTAGGTCAGCTGTTCCATTACCTTGTTCAGCTCCCGGAACTGCCGCCGTGCGTTGAAGATGTCATCCTTCATCCGGAAGAGGATGTCCTTGCGGAAGCGGTCCTTGCAGTCGCGCTGTGCCTGCTCGAGGCGGGCGGCGTACCGCTCCAAATCAATGCGCACGAGGCTCTCGTGCTGGGCGCGGTACTGCTCGATGCCCGTAAGGCCCAGCGGATGATCGCAGACGTAGCGGGTGTTGTACTCTTTCTGGGCAGGCTCGAGGGTGCCGGTGAGGTAGACGGCCAGTGCGTCGTCCAGCCGGGCCTGTGCCTTTTCGGCGGACTGGGCCGCATAGCGCGGGCCTTTGTCCTTGCTCAGGGCCGCGAAGCGCTCCCGTGCCAGCGGCTCCAAAAGCGGGTACTGCCCGAAGAACCGGTCGGCGGCGTCCTTTGCCTGCCTGGCGGTCTCTTCTGCCTTGGTCTGCTCAGCCTCGCAGGAGGCCAGCTGCTTTTCGCAGACACGGATGTCGCCGCCGGCTGTCTCCACAGCGGCGCGGGCAGCGTCCCACGCGGCCTCGCGGGCCTCGTCCTCTTTGTAAAGCTGCTGCAGCATCGGGTTCTCGCGGCACTCGGCCAGCTTCTGCTCCTGTGCGGTGCAGTCGGCGCGGGCCGCTTCCAGCGCGGCGCGGGCGTCCCACAGCGCGGCCAGCTCATCCATGACGCTGCTGTGCAGCACATCCTGATAGCTGTCCCGTGCGGCTTTGAGGGCGGCGGCAGACTGCGCTGTTTCCTTGCTGCGGGCGGTCAGCTCATCCAGAGCTTTCGTCAGCGCTTCGGCCCGGGCGCGGCGGGCGTCAAGGCCGATATACCGCTGGGGTGTGCGGAGACGCTCGAGGCGGAAGGGGTGGTGGCGCAGCAGGTCGCGGGTAGCGCTGTCGGGATAGTTTTCCAGTGTGTCAGGGGTGTCACAGCAGACGATGCGCCGCAGGATGGTGTCGGCATACTGTGCGGCCAGCGGGTTCTCGCTTCGGACCTGCGCGGCGAGGCTGTCGGCAGGGGCGGCGTCGGCCTTGCGGTTGGCCGTGCGGATGCTGGGGGTGTCCAGCAGGCTGATGGGGCCGACCTTGTCCCGCAGGGCCACAAAGGCGCTCTTGGCGGCGGCGTAGTGGGCAGGCGGCACGAGGATGTCGAACCGGCGGTCACCGAGGCAGGCTTCCACGCAGTCCTGCCAGCTCTCGTCCTCGACGCTCAGCAGTTCGCAGAAGATTTTGGCGTCCGGCGTCATGCCGCGGCTCTTGAGCTCAGCGTTCACGGCGTCCCGCACTCTGGTGGCGGCGTCGCCGTGGGGGTAGACCCACCGGCCTCCTGAGACGGAGGCCAGCTCCGCCTGCTTTTCCTGTACTTCGGCGGTGAGGGCGTCGGCGCTCTGCCGTGCGGCGAAATACTGCTCTTCCAGCGGCTTTTCCAGCCCGGCGAGGGCGCTTTGGAGCTGGGGCAGAGTCTCCGCCGTCAGTGAGGCAGGCCAAAGCGATTTTTCGACGGCAAAGCCGCTGCGCTGCAAGCTCTGCAAGAGGCTCTGCACTTTGCCAGCGGCGGTTTCGCTTCTGGAAGCGTCCCGGCCGGCCTTGTCCAGTGCGGTCTTTTTGCGGGCCAGCTCTTCACTCAGGGCGTCCAGCGCCCGGCCCTCGCCGCTGGCGGCGGCATTGTGAGCCGAAAGATAAGCCCGGCGGGCCTCGGCTTCGGCGTCTTTTGCGGCGGCGTAGCGGGCTGTCAGCTCTTCGTGCTGGCGCTTTCCGGCGGCAAGATGCTCCTGCCAGGTGTTCGTCCCGGCGGCGGCTTCCTCAGCACGGGCCAGCAGGGCAGTGCCTCGGTTGACGAGGGCTTCCGTTTCCTTCTGGGCAGCTTCGCGGCCATAGTCCACGATTTGTTCCAGCGCGGCGGCGCGGGTCTGGGCTTCGGCCAGCACGGCGTGGAGGTTTTCCAGCTCCACCCGGTCGCCCTGCAAAGCTTCCAAATCAAGCTCGGGCTGAGGCAGGATGTACTGATATAAAAACTCCCGGAAGTTGGGGATCTCGTCCATACTGGTACCCATCTGGAAGACTTCGTTGAACTTCTTGCCCAGCGGGCTTGCGGCGCGGCCGATGCCCAGCGCCCGGCAGATGCGGTCGCGGGCTTCGCCAGGGCTGCGAGTGTAGGAGAGGCGGCCCACAGCGGGCTTGAAGTTCTCTTTCGAGCTGGGCGCGCCGGTGCGGGGGTCGATGAAGGGCAGCTGCTCGAGGGTGCAGCCGTCCTCGGAGATGTACCAGGTCTGGTCGCCGGGATGGAGCTCCTGCATGGGGCCTTCCGACTCGACCCGGACGGCGATGACGAAGTGGGTGCGCTTGACGCTGTCCCAGAACTCCGCGCCGATGTAGGCCACGGTGCGGCCCGGGCGGCGGTAGGCGTTCTCGCCGCGCTGCTTGGCGTGGACAGAGCCTTGCAGGGTGCGGCCGCTCTTTTTGTTGCCGAGAGCATTGAAGTTGCGGTTGGTGGTCAGGCAGTAGCGGATGGCGTCGAGGATGGTGGTCTTGCCCACGGCGTTGACGCCGATCATGTAGGTCAGCCGGGCGCAGTCGAAGGTGACGTTCTCAAAGTTGTGCCAGTTGATGAGCTTCAGGCGTTTCAGTTCTATCATTCTTCCACCTCCACGGCAGCGGTGCCGTCCTCCGGCCGCTCATAAAGCGAAAGCTCACTGCGGGTGCGGGTTACCTCGGCGGCAGCGTCCGCAAGGTCGGAATCCGGCAGAGCAAGCAATACAGTGGGGAATACTTCGATGCGGCTGTCCAGCCCGGAAAGCCGTCCCACCGGCCGGGCCAGATTGTACCGGCGCAGGGTGCGCAGCAGCTTTTCCAGCGTGGGCTGGTCGAGGCGGCGGGGCAGGTTCATCTTTTGCAATTCGGCCTGTACCTCTTCCACCGTCACCAGAACCTGGTCGGCGCTGGCCGAGAGGCTCTCCCGCTTTTGGAGGTAGAGCAGGCGCAGGACTAAGAGCAGGATGCTCTCGTACTTCAGAAGCCGGGCCTGACTGCCCTCATGCTCGTTGACGAGGGCCGCCGCCTGCAGCGGGGCGGGGTAGAGCACCACCGAGTAGCCCAGCGGCGCAAACACGGTCCGCACTTCGTTGAGGTGGTCTTGAACATAAAGATATTTGGCGCGCTGGTCCTCCACGCCGCCCAGCACAAAGCAGTGGTTGAGCAGATAATTTGCGCACTCTTCCAGCATTTTATTCGTTTCGGTCATCTTCGGCGTCCTCCTTGCGGGGTGTCAGAGTAAATTCTTCAAACCGGAAGCCGCCCCGCGTGGCCCACTCGCCGGTGAGCTGGATGTCATAACAGCGGCGCGGCGACTGGGAGTAGGTGTGCAGTCCGATGATGCGTGCGAAGTCGTTCGGGTATTCGTCGGCGAGGGTGGACGCCGAGACAGAAGGCCGTGCGGCCAGCGCCTGCCGGGCGAGGATGTCCACATTCTCCTCGGTGACGGCCATCCGGGCGTAGTCCAGCAGGAGCTTCTGCTCCCGGCGGAGCTGTTCTTCGTCCAGCTGTCCGGCCTGCACCGGGGCCAGCGGCGCGTCGGTGCGGGGTGCGGCCGGAGGATAGAGCGGCTTTTCGCCGAAGACCTGCACCGGCCAGAGCTTGAGCCGCGCGGCCAGTGGGCCGTCGTCCGGCTCAAAGAGCTGGTCGGGCGTTTTGATGTTCTCAGCGTACCGCCGCAGCAGGGCGGTGACGCTGCCCTGGGCCGAGCGGTCGTTCAGCAGCAGGAACTGCGCCCGCTGAACGGCCCGCTTGCGGTAGCGGACGTGGCTGGCGTCGATCTCCCGGATGAGGGTGCTCATCTCTTCGAGGGCGTCCCGCTGTTTCTGGATGAGGGCGCGGACGGCGGGAGCGGCCTCGCTCGGGGCGCAGCGCTCCACCCGGGCGTAATCCAGCGCCAGCTGGGGCAGATAGTTCGTCTCGCAGTCGTCCAGTCCCTCTTCGAGGAAGGCGCGGTAGTTGAACAGGTTGTCGCTGGTCTTGAAGCGGTGGTAGGCGGCCGCCACCACCTTTTCTTCGTACTGGTCGAAAAGCTCCAAGACTTCCTGCGGGGTGCGGTTGCGGGTGAGGCGGTCGATGTAGTGGCCGATGGAGGCGTTGAGAGCGCGGAGGGACTTGTTCAGCGCCTCAAGGTCGCCGGCCACTTCCCGCAGGACGTTCTCGTAGGGGCTCTTCTCTTCGCCCACGTTCTGCAAAAGCTGCCACGCCTTGTAGAGCTTGCCGGTGTAGGTGACGACCCGGGGGTTCAGGATCTCTTCCAGCGCTTCGAGAAGCGGCGTCACCTCCGGCACAAAGGCCAGCGCAGGTTCTTCTTCGTAGCTGCCGGGCTGTTCGGCCAGCCAGCCGGTGCGCCGCAGCCGCAGCAGAAAGCCCAGCGCCAGCGTGTGGGGGTCGCGGGTGGGCTGCTCGGCCTCATCGCCCGCGTCGTCGGCGTCCAGTGCCAGAGGCTTTGCCAGCGCGGCGAAGTAATCCTCGGCCCGGGATACGGCCTCGGCCCGCAGGATGCTGTAATCTGCCGTGTGGCGGCACTCCTCCCACAGCAAGAGCAGCAGCTCTGCATAAAATGCCCGGTTCGGCCCCGCCAGCGGCCGGAACAGCCGCGGGCTGACCAGTTCAAACAACTGCATCCGTATGCCCCTTTCAATCGGTAAATATCGACTTCTATTGTACCACAGATGGCACGGTTTTGCACCCCGCCGGGAAATAAAAACACAGGCCGGCAAAGCGGTATAAAACCCCTTTGCCGGCCCGTGCGGCGCTCCCTTATTCCCAAGCCGAGCGGCAGAGCCGCGGAAAGGCTTGACAATGATTGACTCAATGATAGCACAACCTTGGTGCTCTGTCAACCGGAACGTGAAAAAAAGTAAGATGTGCGGAAGGATTTCTCCAATCTTTTCCTGAAATTACACACATTTTCCACGAATTTGTGATAGCCTTATTTTTAGAAGAACTCCCCGACAATGTACTCGTTCGTAATACAAGGCGGAACTACTCCTGATAGATGCACAACAGCCCCCCGGAATGCAGGACTCCGGGGGGCTTCGTGTTTATAAGAGGCGTTTACCAGCAGCCGTGCACCCGGAAATCCCGCTCCCATGGGTCGGGGGCGAGGTCGCGCTGGCGGAGCGAGGTGATCTGGATATAGTCGCTGCGCTGGATGAGGGCGAACAGCTTGAGGAAGAGGGCCGGGTCGCCCTGCACCTCCAGCGTGACCGAGCCGTCGTCCTCGTTCTCCACCCAGCCGGTGAGGCCAAGGCTCTGGGCGGCGTACCGGGCGCGGTAGCGGAAGCCCACGCCCTGCACCTGCCCTTCGATGGAGTACCGCCGCCGGACGGTGCCCTCGGGCAGGGCGGGGGGCTGGCGGTCCTTTTCATTCAGAAAATCAAACATAAGCGGCTTACAGCTCCTGATATGCGCTCATCAGGGCAGGGATGAACTGCTTTTTGCGGCTGACGACGCCGGGCAGCACCCAGCTGCCATCTTCCTCCGGCTCCTTCTCGAAGCCGCTGCGCAGCATCTCGTCGGCATGACGGCCGGTGCAGATGACTACGCTCTCCTCCTTGGGCACGTCGGTCAGCAGCATATAGAGGTCTTCCACGTTCTGCTTGCCGCAGGCTTCGGGCAGATAGGGGGTGAGCAGCTTCTGGGCTGCTTTCAGGTTCTTGCGGGTCATGTAGCTGCCCTGCGCCACGCCGAAGCGGACGTCGCCGCACATGAACACCTTGAAATCCTGCAGGAAGACTTCCTCAGGGGTCTTGCCGTCCAGCTTCTCGCCGGCCTCGAACATCTCGGAGGCAAAGGCGTCGATCTCGACGCCCGCGATTTTGGCGAGGCGGTGGGCGGTGGAGACATCGACGGGAGTGCAGGTGGGGCTGCGGAAGACCAGCGTATCCGAGAGGATGGCCGCCAGCAGCAGACCGGCGATCTGAGGCCGTATCTCGACGCCGTTCTCATCGTACATCTGGGTGATGATGGTGGCGGTGCAGCCTACGGGCTGGTTGCGGAAATAGACCGGGCCGCTGGTCTCGAGGCTGCCGATGCGGTGGTGGTCGATGATCTCCAGGATCTCAGCCTGGTCGAAGCCCTCCACGGCCTGGGTGGCCTCGTTGTGGTCCACCAGGATGATGCGGCGCTTGCGCAGGGCAATGATGTTGCGGCGGCTGACCATGCCGCAGTACTTGCCGTCCTCGTCGAGGATGGGGAAGTAGCGGTGGCGCACCTTGGCCATCACGCGGGTGACGTCGGCCACCGGGGTGACGAGGGTGAATTTCATGATGTCGTCGCGGGTCATATAGTAGGAGATGGGGGCGCACTGGCTCATGAGCTTGCCGGCGGCGTAGGTGTCGCAGGGGGCGGTCATGATGGCAACGCCGGTCTCCTCGGCGATGCGCTGGATGGTGCGGCCCACCTTGGCGCCGTTGCAGATGATGAGGAGGGATGCTTCCTTCTCGATGGCGCACAGCTGGCTCTCATAGCGGTTGGTCAGGATGACGATGTCGCCCTTTTCGACGTTGTTTTCCAGCATCTCAGGGGTGGCAGTGCCGATTTTGATATGACCGGTGGTGCAGACGGCGTTCTCGTTGCCGACGACCATGGTGCCGCCGAGGGTCTCGAGGATATTTTTATAGGTGGTGCGGCTGGTGGCAAGCACACCGGTGTCGAACACGTCCATGTTGGCCGTGGCGATGTCCTTCACGGTGATGATGCCTTCCAGCTCGTTGTCGGCGCTCGTGATGGGCAGGGTGTCGATCTGCTGGTCGCGCATGATCTCCCATGCCTTGCGCAGACTGGTGGAGCCGGGGATGCCGGGCATCTCGCGGTAGTCCACATCACGGATCTTCGGGTTGACGTCGGTACACATCCGGGGCGGCGCGACGCCGAACCGCTTGAGCACGAATTCCGTCTCCTGGTTCATCCGTCCGGCCCGGCGGGCCTCGCAGACGAGGGAGCTTGTCTTATTTTTCAGCTCTGCGTACGCAATGGCAGAGCAGATAGAGTCGGTGTCCGGATTGCGATGTCCGATGACCACGACTTTATGAGCTGTCTTTGGCATAGATTCCTTCCCCCTTATGGGTCTTGGGTTGTCCTTCTTATCATGATACCGGAGCGCCGTTTTGTCCGCGTCCCTGCACGGCGCGGAAAAGGGCAGCCCTCTGGTAACTTTTATTGTAACACAAGATGGAATGGGGGTAAAGTGGCGCAGAGGAGCAGGATTCTTAAAATTTTGAGAGATTCTTGTATACATCTTCTTGCCTTTTGGGAAAAGGCGCTGTATCATAGGGATAAGTCTGTATACTTTGAAAAAGCCCCTTCGGGGGCGGCGCGGAGGAGCGAATGACGAGCACAAAATTTGAAACGAAGCCTTTGTTTACCCGCCAGCAGCTGACGGCCCTGCTGCTGCCGCTCATTGCGGAGCAGGCCCTGAGCGTGACCATCGGCCTGGCCGATACCCTCATGGTGTCGTCGGTGGGCGAGGCGGCGGTGTCGGGCGTGAGCCTTGTGGACACCTTCAACACCCTGATGATACAGATCATGACGGCGCTGGCCACCGGCGGCGCGGTGGTCGCCAGCCAGTACATCGGCCATCGGGAGGAGAAGAGCGCCCGGGCTGCTGCCGCACAGATCATGTTCATCATGTCCAGCTTCAGCATTCTTGTGGCAGCGGTGGTCGTGGTGGGGCGCCACGCCATCCTGCGGGGCATCTTCGGCTCCATCGACGCCGATGTGATGAAGTACGCCGAGACATATTTCCTGCTGTCGGCCCTGAGCTACCCGTTCATCGGCCTGTATAACGCAGGCGCGGCCCTCTTCCGGGCGCAGGGCAACAGCAAGATCAGCATGATGTCCAGCCTTGTGATGAATGTCGTCAACATCGGCGGCAATGCCATCCTCATCTTTGGCTTCAAGATGGGCGTCATGGGCGCGGCGCTGGCCAGCCTCGTCTCCCGCGCGGTGGCCTGCTGTGCCGTCCTCTTCCTGCTCCAGAAGCCGGGTTGTATGCTCCGCGTCACCGGCCTGTCGGCCCTGAAGCCGGACGGAAAGCTCATCTGGCGCATCCTGCGGGTGGGCATCCCGGCGGGCATCGAGAACGGGATGTTCCAAATCGGCAAACTGTCGGTGGCCAGCCTCACCAGCACCCTCGGCACCGCCGCCATCGCGGCCAATGCCGTGGCCAACACCACCAGCACCTTCCTGAACATCCCGGCCATCGCCGTCGGCATGGCGGTGCTCACGGTGGTGGGCCAGTGCCTCGGTGCAGGCGAGAAAGAGCAGGCGGTCTGGTATGCCCGCCGTCTGCTGCTGGTGGCCTACTGCGGGGCCTGGGTCATGAACCTGTCGGCCTTCTTCTTCGCCGACCGCTGGGCGCTGTCCTGGTTCAGCCTCTCGCCGGAGGCTTCGGCCATGGCGCTGGAGGTCATGATGTGGTTCAACATCGTCTCCCTCTTCTTCTGGCCCTCCAGCTTCACCCTGCCCAACATCCTCCGTTCCGCCGGCGACGCCAGCTTCACCATGACCGTCAGCATCGTGTCCATGTGGGTGTTCCGCGTGGGCTTCTGCTACCTGTGGGTCCTGAAGATGGGCGGCGGACTGCTCAGCATCTGGATGGGGATGTATCTCGACTGGGCGTTCCGCTCCATCTGCTTTACGGTGCGTTTTGTCCGGGGAAAATGGCTCGAGCAGAAGGTCATCTGAAACTGCCTCTTGCTTTTTTCGGCTCAGAGTGGCAGAATGAGAAAAAGAAATGGAAGAAGGGGATTCTCTATGCTGTTTCATCCTGCACAACTGGGCCTCGCCCATCTGGACAAAGCAACGCTGGAAGCCGATAAGAAAGCCTGCAAAAAGATCGGCCCCTGCGGCGTGGGCAAAAAGGCCCTCTACCTCAACAGCTTCTACATCGACCGCCGGTATTATCTGCCCTATGGCAGCATCAGCCGCGTGTTCAAGCGGGTGGCCATGAGCCAGGGAGGCTTCTCCGGTAAGGGGATGTTTGCCTCGATGGCTTACCTCGTGGTGGAGTACGACGGCGGCAAGCAGAAGCAGTGCAACTTCAAGGACGAGCGGGACGTGGACGCCCTGCTGGAAGTTCTGGCGAAAGAACAGCCCAACATCCCGCGTCTGAGCTCCGCAGGCGAGGCGGAAATTGCCCGCCAGAAGGCCGAGAAAGCCGCCCGCAGGCTGCCCCAGCTCTCGAAAGAGGCAGAGCAGAGCGTGGGCCAGCTCAAGCGTGCATCGGACTACCTCGCCAGGAAACCGGAGCTTGCCAAAGAGCTCAGCGCTGCCGAGCGCCGCAAGCGCGCCCAGCTGCAGAGCAAGCCGGTGTATAAATATGTGGCCCTCATCATCAGTCTGTTCGGCGTGGTGTCTGCGGCCTATGGCATCCAGAGCATCATCAACCACACCGGAAACTACGGCATCTACTTTGCGCTGTTCGGCTTTGCGGCCATCTTCCTCTTCTCCAGCTACAACATGATGCCTACGGCCCACAACAATCATAACGCCATCATGAAGCGTGCCGACAGGGCCGAAGCGGCCATGGCCGAGTACATCAAAGCCTATCCCGGCGGGAACTTCCCGGTGCCGGACATCTACGCTCACCCTGTGGTGCTCAAGCAGATGACCGATGCTCTTCAGGAGGGCCGGGCCGTCACCCTGCCCGAAGCTCTCGAGGCTGTGAAGAACCGCCTCAAAGAGGTCAACGCCGACGTTCAGGTGGAGCAGGAAGAGTACGACGAGATCGTCCAGATCAAGGCCATGTTCCTCAACCACGATTATCAGTAACGAAAGAAAGAAATGCCATCGCCTCGCGGCGATGGCATTTTTGTGTCTTATCAGGCTTCTGCGGGCTGGGGCTGAGTGAATATCTTCATGCTGTCCTTGTAGGCGTGGATGAAGTAGGCGATCTCTGCGATGGCGGTCAGCGTCCAGGAGCAGGGGTAGAGCAGGTAGAGCGAGGGGATGGTATGGAAGTGGGCGAAGATGGTGTAGACCCAGATGACCCGGAACACGCAGGAGCCGAGGACGACGATGACAGTCGGCACTACCGTCTTGCCCAGGCCGCGGGAGGCCGCGATGGTGCAGTCCATGAAGGCCGAGATGCAGTAGGCAAAGCCCATGACGCCCACACGCTTCATGCCGGCGTCGATGACGGCGCTCTCGGTGGTGAAGAGGGCGAGGAACTGCCGCCCGAAGATGAACAGCGAACCGCCCAGCACGAGGCCGACGCCGAAGGAATAGGCGAGGGCGATGAAGTAGCTCTTCTTCACGCGGTCGGGCTTGCCCGCGCCGTAGTTCTGGCTCATGAAGCTGGCGCAGGCCATATAGAACGCGGCCATTGCGTCGTATATCATGTTGTCGGCGTTGGCGGCGGCGGAGTTGCCCTTGACCATGAGGGAGTCAAAGGAGTTGACACCGGCCTGAATGAAGAGGTTTGCAATGGCGAAGACGGCGTTCTGGAACCCGGCGGGCAGGCCCAGCGCGAGGATGCGCTGGGTGGTGGCAGGGTCGAAAGCAATCTTGTGGAAGTTCAGGGCGTAGCAGTCCTGCACGCGGGTCAGCGCCCGCAGAACGAGGAAGGCCGAGACACACTGGGAGATGGCACTTGCCAGCGCGACGCCCGCCACGTCCAGATGGCAGACGATGACGAAGAAGAGGTTGAGCAGGATGTTCAGCACGCCCGCGATGCACAGGTAGTACAGCGGCTTTTTCGTCTCGCCAATGGCGCTGAAGATGGCGTTGCCGTAGTTATAAAGAGCCAGCGCCGGCATACCGAGGAAGTACACCCGCAGGTAGAGCACGGCGCCGGGGTAGAGGTCTTCTTTGGTGTTGAGCAGATGGAGCAGGGCCGGCGAACCCAGCAGGCCGATGAGCAGGAGCAGTACGCCCGCTGCCAGACTGACCAGCAGAGCCGAGTGGACGGTCCTCTCCACATCGTCGGCATGGCGCGCACCGTAGAACCGGGCCACCAGCACGTTGATACCGTTGCTCAGACCGATGAGGAAACCGGTGAACAGGGTGACGAAGATGCTGGTGGAGCCTACCGAGCCGAGGGCCGTGGAGCCTGCGAACCGGCCCACCACAGCCACGTCCGACATATTAAAGAGCACCTGCAGCAGATTGGACAGGGCCAGCGGCAGGCTGACCAGGAGGATCTGTTTGGCCAGAGGCCCTTCGGTCAGAGACTTTGCGGATGAACTCATAGTTTCTTTTTCCCTTTTCTTATCCCAAAACAGTACCCGCGCACACCGGGGTACAAGCTCTATTATAAAGATGTTTTTGCTTTTTGCAATATGAAAAGATGGCCCTCTGACAATAGAAAAGGGACTGTTGCAAAATAGCTTTAACAAAAATGAGATGGACTTCTCCAACGACCCGGCCATCCTTGCCTGCTGGAACAGCGAGGAAGTCCAAAGAGAATTTGCCGCGTGGCAGGCGGAGCAGGCACATCTTACAGGAAAAGAAAAACAGGAAGCTCCCGTCGGGGAACTCCCTGTTGTACATATCGCTATCGTCTGTGGCTTTTGGCAGGGTGCGTCCGGGTGGGCGCACCCTGTTTTTGTTTCATCATGGTTGGGTGTACGTCAAAACGCATCACCGCAACTCCTTATAGGTTTCTTCCGACACCGGCTCGCACCACTCGTTAGAGGTGCCTTCGCCGGGTACTTCCACTGCCAGATGAGAGAACCAGCAATCGGGTGCAGCACCGTGCCAGTGCTTGACCTCCGGGGGAATGTTCACCACATCGCCCGGATGCAGCTCCTGCGGCGCCTTGCCCCATTCCTGATAGTAGCCCCGGCCTGCCACGCAGACAAGGATCTGTCCGCCGCCCTTTGCAGCATGGTGGATGTGCCAGTTGTTCCGGCAGCCCGGCTCAAAGGTGACGTTGTAAATGCCAACCTGCGCGGTGGACAGGGGTGCCAGATAGCTTTTTCCGCTGAAATACTGCGCAAAACCGTCGTTAGGTGCGCCGATGGGGAACACCATTTCACTCTGGTGCTTTGCCTTGGCATCCTCTGCAGCGTTCTCTGCCCAGACTTCCTTTGCCATGCGGAAAGCCGCCCACGCCTTGGGCCAGCCTGCATAAAATGCCGCATGGGTCAGGATCTCTGCAATCTCACACCGGGTAATACCGTTGTTTTTCGCTGCCGTCAGGTGATACCGAAACGAGGAGTCCGTCAGTCCCTGCGCCATCAGTGCTACCACCGTCACAAGGCTGCGGTCCCGGAGGGAGAGTTTATCCTCTCGACTCCACACCTGCCCGAACAGCACCTCATCGTTAAGCTCTGCAAACTTCGGCGCAAATTCGCCCAGAGCATCACGCCCTGCCGTCTGTTTCACTGCCATTATACGTTCCTCCCCATCTCGTAAGCCTGTGCCATGGCAGAGGTGTTTCGCACCGCACCCGGCTCATAGACACCGCCCGCTACAAGGACTCCCTTTTCCACGGCTCCTTCCACGCAGTCTGCATAGCCCCGGAAGCAGGCCAGCGTAGTGTCCGCAGAGGATTTTTCCTCGTCTGCCATGGTGGTGATGTAGTAGAATTCCTTGTCTTTGACCTCAAGCCACCGTGCCACGGTACGGTCGATCACTGCCTTCAACTGGGCACTGATGGAGTAGAAGTATACCGGGCTTGCCAGCACAATGACATCGGCATCGATCATCTTTTGCAGGATGTCTGCCATATCATCCTTGTGGACGCAGGCTCCGCCGTGGGTGCTGCAGTAGTAGCAGCCGGAACAGGGAGCCACCTTTTTCTCAGCGGCCCGGATCTTTTCTGCTTTGTGCCCGGCATCCTGCGCTCCACGCAGAAATTCGTCGCATAGAATATCAGAGTTACCGCCCTTCCGGGGACTGCCAGACAAAATCAATACCTTCTTGCTCATAGGAACCTCCTTGACAGCAGAGTGCATCCGCATTATGATGTTGATAAAGTTTGATTTTATCATACAACTTAAAGCGTACTTTAAGTCGAGGGCTTTTTGAAAAAACGGAGGTTTCAGATGATCTATACCGTAGGTGAAATGGCACAAAAGCTGGGCGTACCTGCCTCCACCCTGCGCTACTACGACAAAGAAGGGTTACTTCCCTTTGTGGAGCGTTCCTCCGGCGGCATTCGGATGTTCCGGGAAAACGACTTCGAGTGGCTGCAGGTCATCCGCTGCATGAAAAAAGCCGGAATGTCCATCAAGGATATCCGGCAGTATATTGAGCTTTCCATGCAGGGAGACGACACCATTGACACCCGGCTGGAAATGTTCCGGCATCAGCGGGAGGTACTCACCCAGCAGATCCAGCAGTTACAGCACACGCTGGAGACCGTGGAGTATAAATGCTGGTTCTATGAAGCCGCCAAAGCCGCTGGGACGGTGGATGTCCCCGGTGCAATGACCGATGCGGATGTGCCGGAGCAGTTCCGTGCCATCCGGCAGGAGCTTCGGGGACAGAAGATGCCGAATATCGAAAGATAAGAAATGCCGTTCCAGTTGCTTTTGGAATGGCATTTTCTTAATCTTCGACCCCGGTGCAGTCAATGGAAATTTTTCTCCCATCCCGGAGCAGCAGCTCTACACAGCCGTCGGGAAGGAGCCGGAATTCTCATTTCCGAAGAAAACAAAAAATCCGAACCCTTCTCCTATCGAGAAAAGGTTCGGATTTTCATTGTTTGGTGCGACCGGGAGGATTCGAACCTCTGGCCTTCCGGGTCGGAGCCGAACGCTCTATCCAGCTGAGCTACGATCGCACGATTTGTACTGATGAATCAGTACAATATAGTATAGCACAGCCTCTTGCAAAATGCAAATAAAACTTCAGCGGCGATTCCGCAGCCAGATGCAGTACAGGCCGTCCGTGATGAGCGTCTCACGGTAGAGGATGGGCGTGCGGCAGGCGTCCCGGATGGCCGTGGGCAGATTGCCGGTGGCGTAGAACTTCGTCTCAGGGCCAAGCTCGGCGCAGAAATGGTCAGCCAGCCCGTCCAGCATCCCGGCAGTGCCGAGGACAAAGCCGTTCTGCAAGCAGGCAGCGGTGTTCTTGCCCAGTACGGAGGTGGGCGCAGGCGCGGAGAGGTCGATTTGAGGCAGCTGGGCGGTGTTCTGCACCAATGCAGCCAGCGAAAGCTGCGGCCCCGGCAGGATGACGCCGCCGACAAGTTCCTGCTTCCCGTTGACGGCCATCATGGAGATGGCTGTGTCAGCAGAAATGACCACCAGAGGCCCAGAACCCTCAGCCAGTGCGGCCACCGCACCGCAGAGCAGTTCGGCACCCAGCTGGGCGGGATTGTCGAGCCGGAGGCGGATGCCGCTCTTGAGTCCCGGCCCGACGGTCAGGATGCGCACCGGGCAGAGCATCTTCAAAGCGGCCAGTACCCGCCCCGTCAGCGCAGGCACCACACTGCCCAGAATGCCGCCCTCAATTTGTTCTGGCGAAGCGCCGTGGAGCGAAAGCAGATTCAGCAGCCGCAGGCCATATTCATCGACGGTGGCGGCGGGGTCGGTGTGGAGCCGTCCGCAGAATTTCAGGTCGTCGTGCTCGTAGCCGCCAATGGTGATGTGGGTGTTGCCGAGATTGACGGTAAGTATCATGGTTGGTGCCTCCCTGCTTGCTTATAATGTATATATAATATATAACACCTTCGTCTCCCCTTGGCAAGGGGAGACGCTGCGGCCATGGCCGCAGCGGAGGGGTTGGGGCCTGCCGGAAAATGAATTCTGGAGAAAGAAGAAAAAACTTGAAAAAACTTGTAAAAAAGTGTTGACATCCGGCCCGGCGTATGGTATTATACTTGAGCGCCAAGCGCTGAGACAAAAGAATGACTTCTGAGCCTCAGCTGGAAGTAAAGCGAAAAGAACCAATAGACGTCCGAAAGTTCCGGTCAGCGCCGAGAAACAGAGAACGCTCCAAGTTCAATAAGAAACGAAAAACTTCGAAAAAAGAGCTTGACAAAAAATCACTTCTGTGATAAAATAATC